>JGI12316J15310_10000067_pt225 | contig 120855 bp, 114 predicted proteins | sample MarCyaLeptolynsp_FD_15310 | JGI IMG/M metagenome (IMG submission 15310) | reverse complement strand
GACCGATCCGCGCCGCGGGTGGTGATGATCGGGAAGCTGAAACGGCTTGTGTCGAAACCGTAGTCGTTAGGAAAGAAGTACAGGTGTTCAGACAAGCCATCATCGGCACTTTGCGCCGACTCGCCCACTGGTTTGAACAGGTTGCTGAACCCGGTGCGTATTGATGTGAACCGTGTGTAGCCATCCGCATCGTCGTCGAGAAAGGTCACAGTTTCAATGACGGTTTCCGACCAGGCGGCGATGGGTGAAAGGACGGTCAGGATGGCGGAAATCAGGATTGGGGCAAAAGACTTCATAGTGAGAAAATTTTCCGGTTTGAGTACTAAGCAGAATTTCTTTGGCAATCGAGCTTAGCGTCATGGTTTTCCGAAACAAGCCCGCTATCGTAAAGACGGCCAAGGGGGCCGCATAGCCAGATTTGGATTCTGCAAGGAGCACAAGGGCAGCCGACAGCATCAGCGATTGTTCATGGCGCCGCATTTGAACAACTACTATGCCCCGGGTGCAGCAATCGACACCACTTTGTGTTGGTTCGTCGACGCTGTGGGTCACCTCGTAGAAACGGCCAAGAATTTCTGAATGCCCGAGTTGGGCTTCACGGCAGCTGCTTGTTCCTGAAGACTTCCAATAAATCCATTTGCCGAACATACGGCTCGGCGCAGCCTGTAAGCTCTATTGCCGCGGGGTGCCACCCACTTCGGCGTTGACGATAGGATGCAATAGCCGTGGCCTCTCCGCGTAAAAATGCGTGAGACGTTGCACGAAACGGAGGTCACCCATTTCGCAAAAGATTTGGTTTTATTTTCTGGGAAATTTGGTAGCGGAGGACCGCTACCGCCGTTACCCCCGACCCGAAGGATTCCGGTTTGTGTTGGTCATTTTTCACGTAAGCAATTGATTTGAATTGGATAATCACAAAGGTTCTAGCCGGAGATCATTAAACTTGCGGAGAACCATAGCGTCGACCCGAGTTCTCTATCAAAGGTATCTATTTCAATCGAGACAGCCAATGTCCGAATAGGTGCCGTGTATGGACGGCTCTCCGTTGGCAAGGGTTTTTTGAGCATTTGCAGTCGCTGGTTGGTGCGGCCATGTATCCGACCTGTAGGTGCGGCTTTTCACGCGCCGCTGGCCATAATGCCATTCGCGCGGCTCAGGTCCCGATCGGGAGCTCGCACTCGAAGTGCACGGCCCCAGTGGGTTTTCCTGATCCGGCGGTATCAACCGGCTTTGTGCATCAGCTCCAGTTCGCCCTTTCCAACCTCGTCGACGATTCCTCGCCTTGTCCAGTTTACGCGACAACCGGCTCCCGATATCGCTCGCCACTTGTCATCAGTGCCCAGACCATCCGCGCAGTCTTATTGGCGAGCGCAACAGCGGCAACCTTGGTCGTCCGCCGTGCCATCAGTTGCACGAGCCAGGGGCGCTTGGTTCCATTTCGCTCGGCATAACGGATAACGGCCATTGCGCCGACCACGAGCAACTGACGTAGATAGCGATTTCCGGCCTTGGAGATGCTGCCTAGCTTCTCCTTGCCCCCGCTTGAGTTCTGCTTCGGAACGAGCCCGATCCAAGCCGACAGGCAACGCCCTGACTTGAACGCATGAGGATCGGCGACAGTCGCGACGAACGCACTCGCCAACAGTGGGCCAACGCCTGGTATCTCCATCAAGCGACGACCAACCTCTGTCTCTCTTGCGCTTGCTCGAACCCTTCGATCATTTTCGAGGATTTGCGCCTTCACGACCTTGAGCTGCGCTTCAAGCATGCGCAGGCACATCCGTGCATCAGCCGGCACTCTCTGATCATTTTCATCGTTGATGACGACAAGTAGTTGCTCGATCCCGCGCCGCCCGATCGGTGCCACGATCCCAAACTCCGACAGATGTGCTCGAAGCGAGTTCGATAACTGAGTGCGCTGGCGGTTGAGCATCAGCCTAACCCGATGCAACATCATCACGCTCTGCTGCTCGGGTGTCTTCACCGGCACGAAGCGCATGGTCGGTCGGGTTACTGCCTCGCAGATAGCCTCCGCATCGGCTGCGTCGTTCTTCTGCCGCTTCAGATAGGGCTTCACGTATTGGGCCGGTAGCAAACGCACATCATGGCCTCGTGCTATCAGTTCGCGCGCCCAATAGTGCGAGGAACTACAGGCCTCGATCCCAACAAGGCAGTTCGGCAGCTTCTCAAAGAACCGCAGCAAGCGCCCGCGGGTCAGCTTCCGCCGAAGAACGACCTCACCCGCAGAGTCCACGCCGTGAACTTGAAAAACCGACTTCGCGATATCCAGACCAATCGTCGTAACCTTTTCCATCCTAGCTCTCCTCCGGCTCAATGCGTGCGATCATAGCCGCATGTGGAAGGAGAGCCGTCCACCGCATCAGGAGCGGACAGGCAGGTTTTGGCAGTTGGATACGTGCGATAAGCCAATCGCTGGAACGGTGGCGAGCACCAAACAAGCGAAACCGAATGCCTTCATTCGGATTGTTACGCTTTTTGCAAATTCTTTCAGAGATTTTGGATTTGCCGTATTCAAAGTCTGCATGGTACGCCGTTTCTCTTTAATTGTGTGAACGCGAGAGTGGCAACTCAGCTTGTAAGGCATTCCGATGTGTTGCTCTCCTGTAATAGCCGTTTTACTTCCTGCCTTGCCTTGCTAATTCGGCTCATGACAGTGCCTACTGGTATATTCAAATGGTCAGCGACTTCTCTGTACGTAAAGCCTTCAGCAGCCACCAAAAGCAGAGTTACGCTTTGCGCTTCCGGCAACGAAAGGACGACACGCAATACGTCATTCAATGACGCAACATCGTCCGCATTTTCCTTGGCGATTAGTGATTCTGAAAATGCACCGCAGCTGTCTTCCGATGGAACTGCGCCGGTTCCCGTTCTTACTTTTCGTTTCCGAATCTCGCTCACCCAAGCGTTATGAGCGATCCCAAAGACCCAACGCCCAAGTTCTTGACTTGGATCCCATTGGTCAGCTTTTGAAAGCGCCCGCCAGCAGGTTTCTTGAACCAGATCATCAGCGTCAACCTGAGATTTGGTCAACGCAATTGCGTAACGCCGAAGTCTCGGAAGAATCTCTACTATGATTTCTTGGATGTTTTTTTGACTCATTTTCTGCACTTTTATAAAATATATAAGTCGCACACAGTGATTTATATTCACTAGATCATCTTTTTATTTTGACCGATTTAAATAACACGCATGAATTCAAGCGTAGTCATTCCCGTCCAGAGATGTTTAACTTTTAGGTTTTGTTGTGCTGAGGGGTTTTTGAAGCCCCTGCATGTATTTCTTAGGAGACCCAGTCGACCGGTTACCTGGCAGGGGTAAACATCAACGGCGTGAGGGTCCTGGCGACGAAAAACGTTACAGATGCGTGAAAGGTAATTTGAAACGTCCGCGACTAAGGATGCGCATGTGCTCCATTCTCATCACGATCCGATAGTTAGTAGGCGAGTGAAACTGTAACTTGCGATCGATGGCTCATGCATCGATAGCGCTTTGCTAAGAAAGTGTCGGTCCAAATGGCTCTCGCCCTTGGACTGACCGGGACGAATGAAACTCGATGCCCTCAGGCTAAATAATCAAGCAAGCCCACTTGCTTTCGAAAGCTAATCCAAACCATTGTAAAGATATAGATTCGTCGCGAAATTTTGGTCGAAATGAATCAAATAGCGTCAAGTGAGCCAATTGCGCTACCAATTGAAAATTTGTTTGAATAAAGCTTGCTCCTAGGGCGTAAACGCAGAGATCCGATGCCTGTTGTTGGCGGTTATTTTGTGCTGAATGATGGGCAAGAAGTACCACGCACTGTATTGCGCACGCGTCAAGTACTTGTTGGACGGTTGGATGATGTTGATAAGGCGTTCGCCTTGGATGAAGGGGAGTGGGATCGGACACGCGAAGAATGGCTCGCTGGCCACCGGCGATATTTTGAGCGTGCTTGAGCGCGGGAAAGCTATTCAATGCATGACGGTATAGAAACAGTTTTTGAGCGTTTCGAAATGGTCTTGCATTGTGTTTAAGGTGTTGTTGCAATGAGAATTTTTTCTGTTGTCCCGCGGTCAATTCGCATTTGTATTGACAACCACGTTGCTCATGACGACTTCAAGTAACGGTTCGAATTGCGAGAGAGAAACGAATAATTTTTGTTCTAAAAACGTAGTCGTTTATAATGTTAGATTTGATAGGTTCTTTTCATGAAGGATACATGTCCAGGCTGCGGTGAAAGCTTTCCTGCAAATAGAGGGGCAACGCATGAATACATCGGCGCTTCCGCAGGGTGCTGGGATACATACACACAGGTGCTTGCGAGAGATTATTCAGATGGAGACTATTTTAAGGTACATGGATTGTTGGTAGATGCTTATTCTGTACAGCATCCGGGCATACCTGGTCGAAAGTCTGTCCAATCAGTTTGTGTCCACCTTATCGCGCTTTACTTCTGGACGGTGCAAGGCGTAGACGTACCGCTTCTTGTGGAAGCGAGACGCAAGGCAGTGCTCTGCTCAAACATGTTTGAATGGCTTGAACCTCCGACAGGTCCCTACAATCTGACTGTGAAGAGCGTCATGAGTGCCCGCAACGCGGAGGAACACAATAGTATCGTTAAGTCCTATGCGCATGATGTATGGCGAAAATGGCATTGCCATCACGATACTGTTTCGGCTTGGGCCAAGGCAATCAGTACCTAGATAAAAAAACTTACCTAAGTTTCCCGACGACTTATTGTTCAGCGGTTCAATCTTGCACAAAAAGACTTAGTTCGGCGGTGTTACTTTTGTTTTAACCTTTAACTACGGCGGGATTATCCTGAGGGGCGGAGATAAACATCGATTGCGTGACGAAATGTATATCCATTCATCACAGGGAACTGTTCAGTGCATTGTCCAACCACAACCATCCCGCATAGTGATACATTTGAGTCTGTCGATGTTTTGAATACTGAAGATGGAAGGGAGCAAATTCTCTTCAATCGAACAAGCTGTTCAGGTGGTGCTTCTCCTCTACAAGCGAAGGCGACCGGGTTTGCCGCAAACAGGTTTCCGAAATAGGTTGCTTCATAGAGCGTATGGGACTCGCGTTCAGCGAGACTCGTTTTTATGCGCTTCCGATCTGTAGCGCTGCGTCCACGAATGGAGATTTGGACAGGGACTCCGAATGCGTTTGTTCGAGCGAGTATGCATCCGGTTACAAGTTCTTGTTCCCTTCTATTTAGCGCTCTTTTTTGCCATTCGGGTGCGAGGCCTAGACTCCCTTGCATGCGCAATGTCTCGTTTTCCGTTTCAAGGATAGCGATTTGGTCTCTCTTCAGTGAGCAGCCGACCAGATACTCCAGGACACTTCGGTCTATGTTCGACTCTGCAAGCGCACTAGATCTCAGAGTAAAAACGTCACCCGCTAACGCGGATGCCCAATGTGGGGTCAGGCAAAACATAGCCGCAATTACGGCCTTCGATAACGGGTGGCGCATTCGCAGAACCTCTTGTCTTAACGTCGAGAAAGTGACTCTGCTGCCAGTGCCCTCAGGTTCTGAACCTGTTTGGCAGTGGTTAGAAGTTGTGTTGCCGATTCAAGGTCATATTGCCTCGCGACGCCAGGTTTTTGCTCCTTCAACGCCGCTCGGGCAACGGTGACTCCGTTAAAGTTCAGAGCGTTCAGAGAAAGGCCGTTGAAATTGAGGGCGTTTAGTGTGACACCATTTTCAATTTCTGCAGCGTTAGCACTAGCACCAACAAACGTAAGTGCAATTGTCGCGATCATGACATACTTCTTCATTTCTTTTCCTTTTTGTTGAATAACGCCTGTTGCTGGCGCTCTTAACTGTTACGCGCGAGCAAAGATTTTTATTCGATGGATAAAAGTGTCTCGTTTGAACAACAAATGCGATCGACTGCAGGTTGCGATCCGCTGGTAGAAAGCACGAAGCGGCCCCGGAGCTCGCGCCGCGACCCATGCTGCTTCAACGATCATGCCGTGTGCCTGACCCTGACCTTGCTTGGAGATCCGTCCATGGTAGGTGGGTCCCTCGTCAGACTGCCGGACACTCGGGTTTAGACCGAGATATCCTGAACGTCTTGTCGGCGTTACTGGCTACGGCAGCACCGATATGCTTGGCTAGTTGGTCTATGTGCAAGGGATCGAACCGCACATTCCGATGTACGACAAATCTCAAAGAAAAACTGCCCCGGCGTCTCGTCTCAAAAGGACGGGATGCCGACCGTTTCCTTGGCTTTGCCGATTGCTTCCTCCTTCACCGCTTCCCATAGATCTTCCTTTAGCGGCGTCTCGTGGATATTGCGCTCCAACAGTCGGCTCGACGACAACTCACGTGCAAGGTAGTACGCAACAGCGCGTCCACCAAACCCCCTCGCGAAGTTGGCCTTCTGTTGGTAGACCGGGTTGGCGCCTCGAATGCCGTGGCGTCGTGCCCGCTCCATCAGGCCCATTACGAACTGGTAACGCTGCAGCCCACTCATCTGACGTCCATGCATGAGGCCGGTATTGTAGAAAACTCTCTCACCGGGAAGCTTGTCATGAAGTGAATACTCGTGCGCTTCAAAGAGTGCGGCCGCCACACCGTTCGCGAACGCTTCGTAGTAATTCATGCGCAGTTGACGAACCTGTTCGTTTTCCGGATGCAGCTCCTTGAGTGGCTTGAGCAAGCTTTTTGCCAGAATTTCGTGTGGTGAGAGGAGCCCCTTGCCACCACCGGCAGCCTCACCCACGAGAAAGCCGACCAATTCCTTCTGCGGATCGAAGTCTTGAGAATTTGGGACATGCGACTGCACACGGCGGTAGACGAACTCGCGCGCTTGCACGACTAGCTTTTCGCCCTCCGGAATATCGATGTTACGCTTGTCCCACCGTCGATCGAGGATAGTGCGCCGCTGACGGCGCTCCTCATTCCTGTGTGCGCGCTCCACCACGTCGCCGATCAATGCGTCGCGAAACGGGGCCAGAATAAGTCCTGGCTTTGCACCGTCAAACATGAAGTTGAAGCCGCGGGGGCCCGGCTTGTGGCAGCCTACATATTCTCTCAGATACCAATTGATTTCCGCTGGGTCATAGGTTTCGAAGTTGGCATAAGCAACCTCCTCTGCAGGGATACCGTCGCAGAACCTACCTATTGTTTCCCAACTTTCGCCAACCTCTACAGGAATGACGGCGCCGCACTTGACCCAGACGCCGTTACGCTTTTGCTCCACGCGGTCGTGGGGATAGTACTTCTTTGGGATAGGGTTCTTGGGCTTCTTGATTTGGACGCGCATTTGATAATGTCCTTTAATTTGTTATCAGTTGAAATCATGTTGAGAGGCTGGGGACACTAGGCCACGGATTTCTCCATGCGGCTGGCTTGGATGCTTGATGCGGTATCGGATCCGAGCGTGAGCCTGTCGGTGACGTGCCATCCTCGCGCGCGATAGAGTTTTTCGCCGGCTGACGTTGCGATCAGTTCAAGAGCGCGAAAGCCTTCCAGACGTGCCGAAGCCTCGCCGAGGCTGAGGAGGAGCGACCCCAGGCCCATGCGCGCATAAACCGGATCCGTGTACATGGCACGAATGCCAGCGGCATCGCGATCGGGTTGCCGCATTTCGCAACCTCCGTCGTTTGCGCCTGCGACCCGAAACAGCGTCTTGCGGCGGGTCCAGCCGCCGCTGGCGATGATCGCACCGCCATATTCGACCGCGAAATAGGTTCCGTCCCTGATAAGCAGGTCGTCAAAAGGCGTCAGCGTTTTGACAGTCTCGTGCTGAGCATCGGTGAGGTCCGGAGCGAGAAGTTCTGAAAGGGCTCTTGCCCTGAGATTATCGAGAGCCGGACGATCTTCGAGCGTTGCTAAGCGAACCGAAAGTGACGCCGGTACAATTTTTGAAAACATCGTGTAAGTCCAATTTCCTAAACGAAAAGAAAGGACGGGTGTTCAATACCCGCCCCGGTGATCACGAAAGCCGCTGAGCTATTTCCCGGACATGCCGGTGATCGGTGCCGCAGCAGCCGCCGACAACAGACAATTCGGGAAGAAGCTTTTTCAGCTCGGCGTAAAGATCTGCGAGTTCCAGCGGATCGCCATCATCCAGCGTCTCCGCTTCATCGAGCTCGGCATGGCTCTGCCGCGAGGCATTTGCCCGTATACCCTTCAGGCGCATCCGCCACGCACCTTCATCCTGCAGCACATCGGCAAAGTGATCCGGATGCGCGCAGTTCAAGATGAAATGCAAGGGCGGCGTGGAGCATTCCCAGTCCACACACTCGATAGCCTCGCGCAGCGCGCTGCCGTCCGGCAGCCTGCCATCCGTCTCGACTGTAAAACCGATCACGCAGGGAACATCGATTTCGGCTGCCGCTTCGGCGACACCGATGGCTTCGTCCGCGTAGCCGAGCGTGATCGCGGTGACCAGATCTGCGCCGCCGGCCGCCAGTGCTTCAATTTGGCTCTTATGGTAGTTCCGCGCGGCCTCCGCCGACATGAGCGTGCCGACCTGGTAACCGTCTCCACGCGGCCCGATATTCCCGCTGATCTTTACGTCGACCGTCGACGCATTTGCGGCCAGTTCCCGGCAGAAGCCGACTGCCATGGCGTTGATCTCGGCAAGATCATCCTCCGAATAATCAAGCCGCGCGCCCCAATCGGCACTTGCACGCCAGGTCGGCGTCTCCAGCACAAGACCTTTGCCGACCTCGGCGGCAATTTCAAAAAACGGTGTGTAGTAAGCAGTCAGAGCGGCACGGCCATCTGCCGTTCGCAACAATTCGAAGGCGGCGAAGTCTCTCAACTCGACACCGCGATGAAATATCAGCCAGGTTTCGAGCCCGGCATCGGTGATCCAGATGGGTGAGGTTTCAGTAGACATCGGTTATTCCCGTTGTTGGTGCCTGAGGCCGTTTTGAGACGAAGCTTTGGCGCAGCTCTGTTTCCCGAAACCCGGCACGCAGAAGGTTGTGGTAGGAGTGTTGCGGATCGCCCGGAACCGGCGCTCCGGTGCAGGAGAAGATGTCGCGGCAGCCTATGTTCCGCGCGTGGGCAAGGCGCGCCGCGAGCAAAGCTGATTGGCAGCCCCGGCCCCTGGCATCGGGCACCGTGACCGCCCAATCGCACCAGCCGATTCCGTCCATAACGAAAAGCGCGCCGGTGCCTATGGCGAGGCCGCCATCAAACGCCATGAAAATATGCCAATTCCGGCGGCCGGGCAGATGAGACAGCCATTCCGCCCCGTTCTGCCCCAGGTCAAAGCCGTCGGCGACGATTGCGCCGAATTCGCCCCGATGATCTTGTTCGATTTTACGGATCACCAGATCGGTTCCGGACACGGTCGGTTTATTTATGTGTTGATCGCGGTGATGGAAGGTCTGCCAGGCCCGGCCGGCTTGCAGGCCGGCAATCTGCAAAAGCGACGTGTCGGCCGCACCTTTCAACTGAACGAAATACCGGTCGACGCCAGTGGCCGCGTAAAGGGCAAGCACCGCTCCGATACGCTCCGGCGTCGGCGGTGTGGCGCCGTAAATGTCCGGAACGCGGTTAATCACGATTGCGGTCTCCGCCAAACCGGGGGCTGCCGAAACCGCGATACCGTCGATTTCGGTCCAGACCAGGCCCAGTTTGCCGCGCAACTCCGGCGGTGCCGCAGTGTGCAAATCCGCCAGTGCCAAACATTCGATGTAGCTTGCTTTATTCATGTCAAAGTGCCTCTGAAGTGATGCAGCCCCGGGGGCGTGACGACGCCCCCGGGGTCCCGGCGGTCAGAGGCCCGCCCGCTTGGGCAGCGGGACATACATCTGCACGTGCGTCTCAGTCGAAAACGTTCCTGGCAGGGCGCCGTGTGTCTTGCCGTCGGAATGCCAGGCGATTGCCAATTCCGAAATCAATTGTTCACCGGAGAGCTGAAGACAGGGCGTGATTTCGCGTACCACATGCGCATCGCCGGACTCATCCGCAACGAAGGCGTTTTCCGAGCCGTCCCGCGCACCGAACGGCAGATCATAGAAACCCAAGAACGGCTTGGTTGGCGGCCAGACGGCAAAGTCGTGCCAAAGAGTGTAAAGCCCGTTCGGCACAAGACCGGAAAACTTCAGATCGACCTTGCCGGTACCGTTGGTGCATTCATAGGTGCCCCTGCCTTCGGCGGAGAACCAGTCCCCAAGCGTGATCCCCAGGGGTTTACCCTTTTGAAACGGCCCGGTGTTTTCGACCTGTAACGGTGTATGTGGCACCGGCACGCCCGCTGCGAAAAGAGGTGCATCCAGGTTTTTGGTCGCCTTAGTCGGGCGGAATACCTCGTTCGATCCCGGCTCTCTTTCGATAAACACGTCCTGTTCGGTCAGATCTTCGTCGATGTGAAAGATGAAGGTCAGTGTCATCTTCTCGGGCGCGTCATATGCGCTCGCTTCGACACGGTTCGATCCCTGGCTGGCGTTTACGGCCTCGATATCGGAATCAAGCGGTCCGACGGGAAAACCGGAATCCCATTCCATGGGATCAAAATTGTCTGGACTTGATTCGGCTTGAGCGAGCGTCGCCGCTAAACAGGCGACAGAGGCCAATAACAGGCGTTTCATGATGTGTTCCTTACGTTTTTAGGTTTGGTGTGGAGTTTTCAGAATTGCAGCCGAGAGCGGAGTTCACCGTGGTGTGTCTTCTTTGACCCGTGACCGAGGTCACGGCGAAAACGCAGGACGCTCGCAGGCGTCGAGATGCCGCGGCTGCTGGAGGGGACGTAGGCAGAAGAGCCGCGTCGGCGGGAAGTCTGGTGTCTCATTCGGGCAAATCCGTTTGCGGTTGCGGCTGAGGGGGCAGGCCCGACGGAACTGCGGCAGGGACAAGATCCGATCTACCTTCTTGCGTGGGATCGCTCAGGGTTTCCAGAAAGGCGATGATTTCGGCGACTTCGGTCTGATCCAGCGAACGGGGCGGCAGGCTGCTGGCATTCAAGAGCCGGGCGCGCAGCGGATCGGAGTGCTGGACCCAAGTATCACGCAAGTTGAACGCGGTCCGGCGACGAGGGTTGACCAGCCGGAAGATCAGCGACGAACCGCGCCCTGTCTGCTCGATCACCTTGCCAAGCTTGGGCAGCGTTTCGCTTCTTGGCTGGTAGGCAACGAGCGCAGCGGTTGGGTCCAAATGGTGGCGTACCACGTCTTCCAGCGTGTCGTATGCACCGGCATGCCCCCAGGGACCCGTTCGGGCAACGTTGCGCAGTGAAGGTGTGCGAAAGGCAAAGCGGTCTTCGGCCCGGAAAGTGACCCGGTAACGGCCTTCGTCCTCCAGCCGCGCGGTAAAGCCCGAGGCGCTCCAGTAGGTCGCATCCTGACCATGACCCTTTCCTGGTCCAATCTGCGGCATCGCTATGGCGTGAAAGTCATGATCGGTCTGGATCGGCCCGGAATGGCAGGTACTACAGCCCGCCTTGCCGTAAAAAAGCGCCAGGCCCCGGCGCGCTTCGGCGGACAAATGTCTGGTGTCCCCGCTACGCAAGACAAAATCGAAAGGGCTGCTGTCGGAACGGAACGCGACTGTCTGAAACGCGGCCAACGCATTGGCGGCATCGACAAAAGTTATAGGTGCGCCGTTCCGGATTCTTGGGAAAGCCGAGGCGAACATGTCGGCGTAGCCGGGAGTGGCACTCAGTCGTCCGGCCAAATGCGCCCATGCATCCGCAAGGCGGTCCTCGGCGACCGCGGTGGCGACAGGGTTTTCGCCTTTCTGGCCAGCCATTTCAATGGGAGACAGCACTGGAAACATGGCCTGTGCCGCAAGCAGGTTATCCAGTCCTGCCGGCAGGTGTTCGCGGGCAGGGCTCCAGAACCCGCTTTGAAACACCCTGTCCGGATCGGGTTCCAGCCGTCCGTCATGAAACATGGACCGGTACGCGCGCGCTCCGATATTGTAGAGGGGCTGGGCATTGCGCGGCACCCGACCGGTGACTGCCTCGCCCGTCCGGCGGGAACTGCCAAAACCTATCCCGCCTTCGCCGATTCCAAGTGCCAGCCCATCGCCTGTGCCGCGCACGGGATCGTGGCACGTTCCGCAGGCGATGTTCTTGTTGCCCGACAGGATCGGATCGAAGAACAGCATTCGCCCTAGATCGACAAGTGCCGGCGATGGCGCCCCGTCAAAAAGGTAATCCGAGTGTGTAAGAGGCGGTGGCAGGACAGGGTCCGCGAACACGGGCGCAGCGTTCAGCCCGGCCAAACTGACAATTGCGGTTCCGGTGAGGACTAATGACCTGAGAGGTCTGCGATTAGTTTTCATCGTTCGGGTCGGCTTCGGTAGTTGCGATGCCAAACCCAAATACTGTTCAAGTGACGGTGTTAACGATCAGGAGCGTGACTGAAACGTGAAACCTTTTTTTGACAAGAGGAAATGCGTTTTGAGGTTATTGTGTTGCGCTTGGAACCGCAAATAGGCCCAACTTAGCTGTGCTCAGTTCCTCTACGAGGTCGGTCCATTCGGAAGTGGTGCCACGTGACCAAATTCGGGATCTTCGGGCCGACAGCGTGGCAAAACCGACTGGTTCGCGCGAAACCACAGCTTCGATCTCGTCAGCAAGAGCGAACATATCGTCCCACTTAGCGGCTTTAAATGCTGCGTCTGCGGCAAAGTGAAGAAAAGCAAGGCAACCATGTGAAACAGCGCCCTTCGAAAGCATAACTCGGCCTCGATCAAGGCTCGCACGGCGCTCTTCTGGGTCGTTTGTCGCCGCCGCCAGTACTCCGGCGAAGCTAGGAGCCAAATAGCTACCGGGCCATTCATCGAGCCCTTTGCGAGCTAAGGCAACTGCATCTGCTTCTCGCTTCGTGCCATATGCGTGTAAGGTGTGTACGAAATGGAAATCAGACTGAAAACGATTTTCGCCCATCGCCTCAACCAAAGCCGTCGCTTCGGCAAGTTTTGTTTCTAGTAGAGGCCAATCGGCTGCATAGGCCAGAATTTCGCTCAACACTACCAGAGCCAACGCTTCGTTGCGCCTGCTGCCGGCGCGCCGGGCGAAGCGTAGGGCATCTTCTGCTTCGCGTAGAGCATTGTCACCAGGTGCAACGTAGAACATAGTTTGTGCGACCATTGGCTGATGCGCGGCAGCGACGACGCTCAGACGATGCTCACGGGATAGCTCGACGCAAGAGGAGAAGGTCTTTAGAGCGGATTGAAGTCTGAGGTCCGAGTAAAATGCATCTCCCATACCACCCATTGCTCGCGCGCGCTGCAGGATATGTCCACCAGTTTCAGCCAAACGAAGTGCCTCGGCGTTGTGTTTTAAACAGGCTTCAGCATTGGCGTCTAAAAACGCTATATCACCGCGCTCCTGTGCAAGTTCAGAAAGCGTATCGGTGCCAACTTCGTGCTTATCCGCGATTGCCGAGGCATATCCAAGAACCGACTGAGCTTCCGTACGCCGTCCTTTGAGTTTGAGAATGCCACTTCGGCGAAGCATGCATTGAACACGCAGTCTTTGGCTGTTGGCAATTGACTCAGCAGCGACATAGTCGGAAATCGCAGCTTCATAGCGACCTACTTCGCGATTTAATGAAGCCCTACAAAAATACAGTTCCGCATGATCGTTCTGCGACCCATCTGCTGCGAGTCCTGCTTCGATGTACTTGCTTGCCAGATCATTTTGATATTGCGGCAAAAGAGAATTTGCTGCTTCTTTGCATGCAGTTACTGCGAGCTCAGAATTATCGCTACGCAACGCATGCTCGGCGAAGCGCACTGGTTCTCTACTCCGGAAATAGTTGGCTGCCGCAAGATGCATCTGGTTGGCGACGTCTCGCGGGATAAGCTGATAGGTCGCTTCCTGGATCAATTGATGAGCGAAATGGAAAGTGTCACCAAACCATTGGCCAAGCCCATGCGGAAAATCTGTGGCATCGCGAGCTACCTGAAAAATCTCGTTGAGCTCTTTTTTCTGAACTTGCTGACCCAACAAAGACGCAATCAGGCAAGCATTTTGCGTGTCGGGCTGTACGCGATCAAGTTGAGCTTGAACCATCGCGAGAATAGAGGAGGGCATGTCAGCGGTTTGATCCGGCGAAACGCTGATCATGTTCACCAGAAATAGCGGGTTGCCGTGCGACTTGCGGGCAATCTGCAATGCGCGATCGGGGTCGTTAGGCAAAAGCGCTGTGCTCAAACCTTCCGACTCAGTTGGGCTCAAAGGACGTAAATCTGAAACGATGACCGGTGTGTCCATGGCCGTAGCACCAAGCGCGGTCCTTAACCGTTCGCTAGATTTCAATTCGGTTGTTACAAGGAGAACAGGCAGCGTGACAATTTCCTTTGCGAAAGCACATAGGACCTCAATGCCATACTCGCCTGCAAGATGGCTGTCTTCTATGACTATGAGCAAAGGACCGTCGAGGCACCTGGCGCTGACTATTGCAGTCAATGCTTGAATATTGCGCTCAAGATCTCTGTCGCTTGAGTGATGAAGTATGTTAATTTTATTGCTCGCAGAATCGACAAAAGCACTTTCTTTAAGTAAATCGGTCAAGACATCAAAATCTTCTGGATCTATATTGTCCGCAGCGCGTTCCACAACATCGTCCGATGTCGCCAACGCCAAGCCTAGCCGGTGCTTCAAAGGCACGCTGTCGGTACGGTTGTCGCGGCAAACAACGTGAGCGACGCCAAATTTGCGACGTTTCGCTTCGACCATAATTTCCTGACATAATCGGCTTTTGCCAATCCCCGCATCACCAACATAGTGTGTAACACGTCCTTTTCGTTTGGACGCAAATTCAAGCTGTTTGGCAAGAAACTCCAACTCCGCAAGTCGCCCGAAAAATGGGATTTCTGGTGATACAAGGACATCCTTTTTGTGCGTCAATCGCCACGCAGTTATTCCCATTACCTCGATTTTTTCAGTCGCATGACCAACATTGCCTAATTGCCGTATAGCCTTATCGATATGAATATCGCCTGATGCGGCGGTAAGTGCTAAGCGCTGTGCTCGTCCAAAAACAGCTCCTCTCAAGTCTAACGCTTTGGTGCGGCGCGCAAGTCCTGCAGTACAGCCAAGTGCAACGGAGCCTTTGCTCGCCTTTGATAGCGCTATTCCGGCACCCAAAGCCGCGCCCGCGCCCGCGTCTGCTGCTTCACCGACATCGAAAACGAATGTGACACCTTCGCTCGTCTCCGAAATAACACGTCCTCCTAGATCCTGGCCCGACTTCGCTAACGCTTCTAGATTTGCGCCAGGATTTCCAACTTCGCCCAAAACAGTTGCGTGCAGAACTGATACGAGACGCAGAGCGTCCGTATCCGTCTGCATATCCGCGGCATGCTGGACTGCGTCTGAGTTCCTATCTCTTTCAGGCGCAGCGGATTGCTCGGTCCGCAGCCGGTCGTAAATCGATTTGGTTTCGAAATCAGGCTGAACACCAAGTTCAGACTCAAGGAGCCGCTTTAGCAATTCGTATTGACGAAGTGCGCGCAGACTTCGTCCATCGCCTTCATAAGCTTTCATCAATCTCCTATGAGCGCCCTCATCAAATGGATCGATCGCAACCATTCGCAAGCCGTATCCGATTGCATCGGAAAAAGAGTTTTGATTCAGAGATAGGTCGAGCGCGTCGCGCAGCTTTTGAAGCGCCATTTCATTTAGCAGGCGCCTATTTGTCTCGAGCCACTCCGCGATCAAGGGTTCTCGAAATTCGTACCCCTCAAGTAGGCTGCTGGAAAGGCTAGGGTCAAATTCGCTCGTGCTTTCAGAATGAAGAAGACGATCCACGTCAAGGCTCCACGCTGGAGCTACAAGCCAAGCCGCCTGACTGTCTGCCATCAACGCGTCGCGCGCTGGACCTAGAGCTCGCCTCAATCGAGTGAGTGATTGCCGAAGACTAACCCGTGCATGTTCATTGTCCGCGCCTGGCCAGAGGAAGTTTGCTAGCCTTTCTCGGTCTTCTCTCTGGTTCCGCGCAAGAGCTAGCCTTGCCAAGAGGACGGCCGATTTACGGCTCGGAAGTGACACGGTAGTGCCTTCAACAGAAAGTCTAAATGTACCTAGAAGGTTCAGTGTTACTTTCGTTGTCATGGAATGTCATACCCAACTTCGACTACGGTCCCCCGGTTGGTTTACGCCTATCGACCGCGGCCAAATTTTCTCAAAATTTTTCCGCCTCTTAAAGGGTCGCAAAACTCGCTCGATAAGGCGCTGTAACCGGCACTAATTTAACAAAAGTGCTCTCGTCCTCGGTCAAAAAGTGGAGCGGCGCCAACTAGGCTTAGACAACGCCAGAGCAGTTAATGCTAGTCCATATGAACGTCGCCATTTCGTCCATCTTTTGGTTGGACTGGAGCCCAATCGTGCTAGAGCGTCAATACTATGCGGCACTCATTTCTTGCTTAATTACCTCTTCGGCTTCAATGTTGCAGAGCTTACGGAATTAGTTGGGTCAATTCATTTATCGTTTTTGAAAGTATTTTATTTCTCAATTTATAGAAAACCCAATTTTTTATTTTCTTACTTTCTACCAGACCCGCATTTTGTAAAATTTTCATGTGATTAGTTACAGTCGGTTGTTTGAGTTTTATTTTTTCTGTGATGAAACCGACACAAACGCCATCTTCGACTAGGTCGCCATCCACTTGAGGTGGAAAATGAACTTTAGGTTCGGAAAGCCAATAGACGATCCGTAAACGATTCTCATGAGCCAAAGCGTTAAGCACCAGCACAGTTGACACGAGAGACGTGTCTGTATAGCTATTCATCTATATAGACTCCTGACTATGTAGGTGCCTTATGCCATCAACGAGCAAATTTTTCAACTTTGTCCATTGTGATGTTTTCGCAAAGCATACCTACTCTGGTAACAGCCTTTCGGTGTTTACAAGCAGCGAGGATCTAAACGAAGCCCAGATGCTCACGCTCACCAAGGAATTGCGACACTTCGAGTCGATTTTCTTGAGTGCGTCTAACGGTCAGATAAGAGCGCGGATATTCGACCTTTTCGATGAACTTCCGTTTGCCGGTCACCCAATAATTGGAGCGGCTTGTACGCTGCACCTGAAATCTTACAGACAAGGCAAGCTAAATTGGCCTTTCCATTTGCAAGGAGGCCGTGTTGTCAATGTTTCGACAGAACAAATAGGTGAACGGTTCTTCGGCACGTTGGACCAGGGACGTCCCGAAATGGTCAATGTAATTGGAGAAAGCCACCATTCGAACATCGCGAGTTCATTTAACTTGGAAAGTCTCTCCAACCTTCCTTTGGAAGTGATTTCGAATGGGTTGAAGTACCTAGTCGTCCCGGTGGAAAACGGATTAGAAAATGCTCGCATAACCGTTTCTGATCTCGAACAAAAACTTAGATCTTTTGGGGCCGAGTTCGCTTACCTATTCGATGTGAATAAGTTTGAAGGAAGGCACTGGAACAACGACGGCATTATCGAAGATGTCGCAACTGGTAGCGCTGCTGGTGTAGTCGGTGCATACGCCGCGAAGCACGGATTGGTGCAACTGGGCGAGAGTTTCACTCTAAAACAAGGACATTTTTTGGGCAGGCCCAGCGAAATTCTCGTCACGCCGTTTGGTACAGCTGAGAATATAGAAAAAGTCACCGTTTCAGGAGAGGTTGTGTTTGTTGGCGAAGGAAAGGTCGTTGCACCATGATCCGGATATTTGGGCCCAAGGAAATTCAGCCTCATCTTGATATTGAGAGCCTGATCCCATCAGCAGAGGCAGCATTCCGTGCGATTTCGAGTGGTACCGCGCAGTCTCCCGTTAGCGTGTTACACCCTAGTGATCAATCAGACATTCATGTTAAGTCTGCGACCTTGCCTCAGTGTCCGATCCTGGTGGTTAAAGTTGCAGGTGCATCCCAAGTTCTGGCTCAGAAAGGTGAACCTTCGTCCAGTGGAATGATCGCGGTTTTTGATAGTTTAACGTGCAAACTTCTCGCGATTTTGAAAGATGACCACTTAATTTCGGATTATCGAACCGCCGCGGCAGGCGCTCATGTTGCAAAACTATTTGTCCCCAATAATGCCAAGTCAGCTCTCGTCGTCGGTACGGGTACACAGGCTCGATTGCAAGCGAGGGCACTTTTGTCCGTACGTCCACTAAAACAGCTCTGTGTTTGGGGGCGATCGACTACCAATTTACGCACCTTGCATTCTGTATTGCAGAGCGCTTTTCCAAACGTCGAAGTCGTTCCGGTCGAAGACTTGGCGGATGCTGTGCCCAAGGTAGATGTGATAATCACCGCGACAGGTGCAAGAGACCCTTTGATTCAAGCCGACTGGGTCAGAGAAGGGCAACACATCACGACGGTTGGATCGGACGATACTATGAAGTGTGAGATTGATCCGTCCATTCTCAGATTTTCAGATGTATTTGTGGACGCAAAAAGCTCGGCAACAAAATACGGAGTTCCAAGCCGCGCAATCGCTGAAGAACTTATTACCGCAGATGACCTGACAGAAATAGGGGTTGCAGACAGTTTACACGCTGATCGCTCAAGCAGGATAACAGTTGCCTGTTTGTCTGGCCTCGGCGTTCAGGACCTGACCGCGGTCGATGCTATTTGGCACAAAATGTCCAATTAGCATACCGGTTTTGGCGAGAAAAACGGCAATGCCGTTTCGTCAAACCGGCGTGGTTCAAGCTTTTTTCGAACTCAACACTGAAGCGCGTGTCTGCAAGCTGCGTAGTCTTTCGCCAGCAGCTAAGCCCGAAAAGATTTTTTGACAATGGTAGGGCTGGTGCAGCTGCAAGACTCGATGAAAACAAAACAACGTCGATCGTTTTGATCCAGTTCATGCTTCCTGAAAGCCATATAGGTCAAATGGCGCAGATACGAAGTAAAAAAATCAAAGTTGCAATCGACTTCGCGGGCACAACGACGCCACGTCTTCGCTGGCTTCACACTAGAAAAGGACAGGAGCAATCAATGGAAGTGCATAGAATTGCGGCATTCAGCCAAGGATCGAAGGGCGGTAATCCGGCAGGTGTGGTGTTGTTGCAGGAGGCTCGTAGCGCAGCTGAGATGGCGAAGGTCGCTGCAGAAGTTGGATATTCTGAAACAGCATTCGCGGTTGCACGAGATTGTGACGGTAAATTATGGCGAGTGCGCTATTTCTCCCCGGAATCTGAAGTGCCATTTTGTGGCCATGCTACGATTGCCCTTGGTGCGGTATTAGGGAAACGTAATGGTGCTGGCACTTATACGCTCGAGCTGAATGACACGACAATAACGGTAGATGCAGAGACAACAACTGCGGGGATGATAGCAGCCCTTTCATCGCCCCTAACCAACAGTCGCGCGCTGACGGATTCCGAGGAACACGACGTCATGAGCCTGTTCGCTTTGACGCCGGATGACCTCGATCCTCGGCTTGCGCCCGCATTTATTCATGGCGGCGCCAATCATGTCGTTCTGTCTTTGAAAGACCGTGCGAGGCTTGCGGCTATGTCTTACGATCTTGACGACGGGCGCAACATTATGCGCAAGCACGACCTCGTGACGGTGATGTTGGTTTACATCAAGGGAAACCAGAGTTTTGTTGTTCGTAATGCTTTCGCTTCCGGCGGCGTTCTTGAAGATCCAGCAACTGGGGCCGCCGCAGCAGCGTTCGCGGGTTACTTGCGAGACGCTCAGTGGCCACACAACGGCTATTTTACAATCCACCAAGGTGAAGATATGGGTTGTCCCTCGCTCATCAAAGTATCGTTGGACGACGAAGTAGGGGCTTCTGTGCGAGTATTCGGCAGCGCGCGCGAAATCGAATGAAATGAAAAACATCTTTCGATCAGTTCGAAAGTGAGTTGCTGACTGGGGTTGCTAATCGATTGTCATCACAACTGCTTTCGATCCTACAACGCGAGTTTGATGGCCACAAAATCTAAAACGAATGCAACGTAAATTGTTCGACTTCAACACCGTTGGGACAGTTTGAAGTGTTTGCATAAAGGAGGATTTTGGCTCATCGCAGCTGATCAATGAGCGAAGATGAGACGGAAATCCGGCCGGGAAAAGAACCGGCAAAGAAAATTATCAGTGACATTCGCCGTGTGACCCGGCGGCGTTTTTGCACGAATTCAAGTAAGCACAGTTTTTCTAGACTTTCTTTGAGCTGATTCATTCGTTTGTTTTTGAAGCGGTGCAGCGATCACTAGAACCGCGTTGGAAACGTTTTACCAATAAGCGAGCGAATGGTCGCGATGGTTTCTACCACACGAATAAATTGGCTGCTGAAGCGTAGTAGCAATGCGCCCAGAATAGATGTGCAATCGCCCAGAGTGGGGAATCGCATGTTTTGGGACTAGATGGCTACCTCACAAAATAGAAACTGGGACTAAATTATGAAAACCAAGTTTATTGCGCTTGCAGCCGGCATGATGGCGGCGACAGCCCTGGCGTCTGTTCCTGCAAAGGCTGACGTCAAGATTGGTCTGATCGGCGGCGTTTCCGGTCCGATCGCGGCCATGGCTCCGGCCATGATCGACGCGGCGCAGTTGGCCGTTCAGCAGGTCAACGAGCAGGGCGGCATCGGCGACGGTGAGAAACTGGTTGGCGTTGTCGGCGACAGTGCCTGCAACCCGCAAGGCGGCACGGATGCGGCCACCAAAGCCGTCAACATTGAAGGTGTTGTCGGCCTCGTTGGTCCGCATTGCTCCGGTGCTGTTCTGGCAGCTGCCGGTTCGGTCACGATCCCGGCTGGCATCACGCTGATCACACCGTCCGGAACATCGCCGGAAATCTCCGGTCTTGAAGACAAGGGCACTGTGTTCCGGACCGTTCCGTCTGACGACTACCAGGGCCGTGCGCTTGCACGTACCATGAAGGAGATGGGTTACGGCAAAGTCGCTGTCGCTTATCTCAACAACGACTACGGCACCGGCCTCGCAAATGCGTTCAAGGCAGAATATGTCGATGAGCTCGGCGGCGACATCACTCAGTTTGCGGCACACGAGGAAGGCAAGGCGTCCTACCGTTCCAACCTGGCGGAACTCGCCAAGGGTGGTGCCGACACGCTGGTTATCTTCGACTATGGTGACGGCACCGGTCTGACCATCCTGCGTCAGGCATTGGAAAACGGCTTCTTCGACAAGTTCGTCGGTGGTGACGGCATGAAGTCGGACGCCGTGATCAATGAACTGGGCGCGGAAAACCTCGCCACTTTCGTTGCGTCTTCGCCGGTCGGCGAACAGTCTGAATCTTTGACCATGTTCAACGATGCCTTCAAGGGAGTTGGTGGCGATCCGGACGCAATCTTTGCAAACACCTCCTATGATGCCGCTTTCCTGCTGGCGCTGGCCGTTGAAAAAGCGGGCGGCAAGAAGGAAGACGTCGCGGCAGCCGTCGTTGAGGTTTCCAACGGTGAAGGCGAAGCCATCCGTCCGGGTGAGTGGAAGAAGGCGAAAGAGCTGATCGCAGCTGGTACCGCCATCGACTACAAGGGCGCGGCCGGTGATCATAACTTTGACGCCAAGGGCGACGTTCCGGGCACCTACGCTCTCTTTGAAGTCGGCTCCAACGGCTTCGAGACCATTACCGAAATGAAATAAGTTTCGTTCCTTCAGGAAGAGATTTTCGAGAAACCGGCGGTTCGAAAGAGCCGCATGCCCTGTGCGTTACCTTGAATAGAACCGCCGAGTTTCGCAATGACTTGAAAAACACTTTTGGCCAGCTCGATTTGGATACATGTATCCAAAAAATTAAAGTTGAAAGAGTCAAAATGAAATCAAATACTTACAGTGCTGTAGTCACTTGGACAGGTGATTTGGGTCGTGGAACTGCCAACTACAAAGCGTATGGCAGAAACCACGAGATCGAAGTCGAAGGAAAACCCATCCTGTTGGGCTCCGCCGATGCCGCATTTAGAGGGGACCCAAGCCGATGGAACCCAGAGGACTCATTAGTAAGTTCGATTTCTGCCTGTCATATGCTTTGGTTCTTGCATGTTGCCTCTGAAGCAGGCTGGGTTGTTCGTAGCTACGTAGACCGAGCAAAGGCCGTTATGCGAATGAACCCTGATGGTTCTGGACAATTTGCCTCGGCGTTGTTGCGACCTGTGGTCCATATTTCATCAGGGGATTTGTCTCTATCCGATCGATTGCACCACCGTGCACATGAAATGTGCTTCATCGCGAGATCTCTAAACTTTGAAGTCTCATACGACGCATCTGTGGTATTCACCGCTTAGCGTGTCACACACTAAAAAGGGTCATTCAAACGCTTACTTCGCGAAGGATGCAAAGTGAGGTATCTGACACGAACAGGGGAACGATCCGGTAGACGGAACCGTGTTAGCGCCAAAGCTCGGCTTACGTCGACACGGAGTTTGTTAGGTGAGGGACGAGGCACCTTTCAGCAAGTTGTAGAGCCGTTCAGGTCGTCCGGCGTTCAATAATCTCATAGGCCACAATTTGGGAGTTGCCTTTTGAGCCGTCGGCAATGCGCCCAATGATTTCCTCTCCGGCAATTCGGCCGATTTCATACCGCGGTATGCGGACGGTGGTCAGTTGCGGTGTGACCTGCGATGCAATGTCCGTATCGTGCAGCCCCATGATGGCAACATCATCGGGAATACGAACCGACAGGGCGCTCGCGCGCAGGTGAGCACCAACGGCGAGCGTGTCGCCGTTGAAGAATATGGCATCTGGACGACGCTCTCCACTTACAAGACGTTCGAAAGCTTCAGCGCCGCCTTGGAGAGTAGGCTCCGTCCAGGAAATATCGATCTTGTCTTCAAGTCCTGCTTTCTTCATTGCCGCCTTATATCCTTCAAGACGCTCCACCGCGCGGGCGCGGTTTTCAGGCGACACGTAAGTGATGTGCCTATAACCCTTCCGAATCAGATAGAAAGTCGCGTCCTCAGCCATCTGCCTGTTTGAAAACCCGACATAGAGATCAAGCGGGTTGCTCGGCACGTCCCAGATTTCAATGACTGAGATGCCCGACTTTTCGATCAGCGTTCGAGTGGCTTTGCTGTGGTTCTTACCCGTCAGAACGAGCGCATCGATCTGGCGGCCGACGAAGGTGCGAATGAGCTCCTCTTCGCGAGTGGCGTCATAGCCGGATATGCCGATCAATATCTCCATCGAGGTTGACGAAAGCGTGTCCGACAGGCCCTGCACGGTTGCCGAGAAGATCGAGTCTTCCAACGTCGGTACGATCATGCCGACGACGCCTGACTTCGAGGTTACGAGGCTGCGCGCGACCGCGTTGACTACATAGCCAACTTCCTGAGCCGCAGCGCGAACCTTTTCCGCCGTTTTCTCGCGCACCATGTCCGGCTGGTTCAGTGCCCGCCACGCCGTGATGAACGAAACTCCTGCCGCATCGGCGACATCCTGAAGGCGACTGCGTTGACCCATTTTGATTCTACCGAATGGAAATGTCCCGGTTAAGGTATTGCCGGAACACTTCAATGCAAGTCTGCAGTCTGGTCAGAGCGACCATTCCGCAATTTGCCATTGCGGCAGGCCGCGCACATCGCCCGCGTCCTTGTCGGTAAAGACACCCGCCGCAGGCGTGCTGCCGACTTGGGCATAGGCCGATTGAGTCGCGTCCGCACCGCGTTGGAGCGTCGCCTTGACCTGCTCGGCCGTGAGCGGCGTTTCGAAGATCTCAGGTTCCTGCGAGAGGCCGACCAGCGTCGCCGCATCGCCCTCGGTGATCCAAGACCAGCCGCGGCGATACCACAGCGTCACGTCGACAACCGCGTTTTTCGCATCGACAGAAGCGGATTTCGGCCAGTGATCACCGATGATTTCGGTCACTTGGGCGGGTTCCATTTTGGACAATGCGTCGGCCGCCTGGTGGTTGGCGACGAGGAACGCCGTGACGGCTTCAGGTGCCTGTTCCAGGAACTGCTGGCGCACCGCCCACCAGATCCGGTGCGGATAAAAGGCTTCGGGCGCGAACGGTGTTTTTTTGAACCATGAAAGTTCATAACCCTCACCTTTGCCTTCGGGGCCGTCGTAGTGCTTGCCGGTTGTGCCGTAGTTGGTCATGAGCGTGCTGAGAACACCCCGTTCTTCCGCACCGAACGATCCGGGATTGAGGCCGACAACGGCGTCAATCCCGCTTTGCGGCTCGAAGAGTTCGGTGACCGCCGTGATGTTGCGCATGGTGATGTCGAGGTCCTTGGCATCGGACGTGTCGAAATAGGCTTTCAGCATGTTCACCCACTGCAGATGCAGGTCCGAGCCGACAATCGTCAGCACCGTCTTGCCGCGCATGTCTTCCATGTTGCGGATCGGGCTGTCCGGCGTAACTTGCACAGGAAAATCCAGCCCGCCGCCGGCGATCGCGATCGGGATAGCCGGGTTGGGTGTTGCAAGCAGCCGGATCAACGGAGTCGACCCGAGCATGCCGTATTGCAACTGTCCCGCAGCGACGCCCTGAAGCATGCGAAGCAGTGCCTGAAAATCCTGAAACTCGGGCGCAACGTCGACGCCGGCCGCTTCCGAGGCTTTTTCAATCAGACCGTTTTCTTGCATATAGATGACCAGGGGTCCGCCATTTGTATGGGTGCCCACGCCGATCGGCATTTCGATCTTTCCGGCGGCGAAAGCTCTTGGCGCGGCGAAAGCCGAAAGCAGGCCGAGCGCTGCGCTTGTGCGCATCAAGTCGCGTCTGTTCAGTGTCATGTCATTCCTCCCTGGTTGTTTTCAGTCTTCCAGAATTGCCGAGCGCGCTTCGTCCCTGATCTGATCCCAGATCTGTTGGACAAGCACACCTTCGGCAGCAAGGTCACGGTGTTCGAACCGCGGACGGTTCAGGTCGATTTTCAGGTCCGCCTTGACACGCCCCGGCCGGCGGCCCAGCACGATCACGCGATCGGCCAAAAGCACGGCCTCGTCGATACCGTGGGTTATGAACATCACGGCCGGCCGGGCTGCGGGCGGCTGCTCTTCTCCCCAGATTCGCAAGATCTCCTCCTGGAGCAGCGTTCTCGTCTGCAAGTCGACCGCCGCAAGCGGTTCGTCCATCAGCCAGGTGCGGGGTTCGTTCGCGAGCATGCGCGCTAGGGCGCAGCGTTGGCGCATTCCGCCGGACAGTTCGTGCGGCAGCCGGTTCTCGAATCCGGAGAGCCCGACGACAGAGATAAGCCTGTCGACTTCCTGTTGCCACTCGGAGGAAGGCACGCCTCTGGCTCTCGGGCCGAACGAAATGTTCTGCCGCACGGAAAGCCAGGGAAACAGGGCGTAGTCCTGGAAAAGCACGCCGCGGTCCGGGGAGGGACCAAGGATCGGCGCATCGTAGTGGTAGGCCGCGCCGGAGGTCGGTGCCAAAATTCCGGCAATGATCGACAACAACGTCGACTTGCCGCAACCGGACGGCCCGACGATTGCGACGAATTCACCCTGACTCACCTCGAGATCGACGTCTTCCAGCGCGACGACTTGCTCACCGGTGCGGCTGGAGACAAAGGTCTTGGATATTCGATCGATCCGGATTGCCGTCATGCGTACTCCCAGGGCGCCCGCATGCGGTGCAGCCGGCGAAATCCCTTGTCGATGAGCAGCCCGATCAGGCCGATCACAATCATGTAGCCGACGAGGCTGTTGACATCCCTGTCGAGAAAAAGCGTGGACACCATGAGTTGACCGATGCCGGCATTGATCGCGCCTCCCGTTTCCAGTTTCACGCCGATTGCCAGTTCGGCGGCGACGATCGAGGCCCAGGCGAACCCCATTGCGATGCGAGCGCCGGTTATGGTGTTTGGGGCCACGGACGGCAGCACGATGTGTGTGATGATGTGCCGGGGGTTGGCACCCAAGGTGCGCGCCGCGTTGACCAGCCGCATGTCCACCTGGCGGGCTGCCTCGGAGGCATTCAGGATGATCGGGAAAATCGCCGCGTAGCAGACAATGAAGACGGCTGAATTTCCAGTGACGCCGAACCAGAGGACGGCCAGCGGAATGAGTGCGATCGGCGCGATGGAACGCAGGGCGTTGATAATGGGTCCGAAGGCGAGGTCCAGCCAGCGCGAACGGCCAATGGCAACGCCGATGACGCTGCCGGCGATTGCTGCAAAGACGAATGCGACAAGAATGCGGGACAACGACTGCTCGATCGCGATCGGAGCCTGCCCGCTCAAAATGTTGCAGACGAGAGCCTTTGCGACTCCGGTCGGCGAAGGATAACGGTCCGGCGCCGGCGACAAGCGCACGGCGAACTCGGCGACAACAAGCGCTGCTCCGTAGATCGACAGCACGGACAATCGAGCGCGAACAGTCATGTTGTCGCTCCTGACTGCGCCGGAGACCAGGGTAGCAGCCTTGCCTGGAGCAGACGGATGATGCCGTCAAATAGGAACCCGAGAACGCCGACCACAAGGATCACGGCCAGGTTCTTGTTCATGGCGAAAAACTGTTCGTACCAGAACGCCCGCCAGCCCAGACCGCTATTGCCTCCAATCAGTTCCGCGCCGATCAGGGTCATCCAGGCGACGCCGAGGCTCAGCCGGAAACCCGCGAGGATCATCGGAAGGGCGGAGGGCAGAATGACGTGCCAGCGGATGGTCGAAGGCGGCGCGCCCAGAACCTTTGCTGCGTTGATCAGACGTCCGTCGACACCTGCGATCCCGGCGACGGTATTGATGTAGATCGGAAACACGGAGACATAGGCGATCAGGAAAATCGGAACGGTTTCCCCAACGCCGAACATCAGGATTGCCAGAGGGATCCAGGCGATGCCGCTGATAGGACGAAGCAGTTCGATCAGTGGGTCGACCAGACGCTCCACAAGCCGGTTCTGCGTCGCCAGCACGGCAAGAGCGAAGCCGATCGTCACGCCGAAACTCATGCCGACGCCAAGGTGATGGAGGCTGGCCAGAATGTCGCCGACCAGTTCATCCTGCATGATCGAAACCAGCGCGGTCAGGACCGAGTTCGGCGGCGGCAAAAGGATGGGGTTTTCAAGCCACCAGGACGCGGCGGTCCAGGCCGCATAAAGTCCGGCGCAACCGACAATCGGTGCCGTGACTGCGGACGCAACACGCTGAATTTTCCGGGTCTCTCGGCTCATGCATTCTCTTTTGAGGCAGACTTGACTTTCAATTTGATAAACGATTATCAATTTTGCTGTCAACAAATGATAATCGTTTATCATGATGTATCGCAAATATTGCAGTGCGGCGGAAACCGGAGGAATTTTTTGGTGGGTGCCATCGTAGCCGTAAGAACGCAGAGCGTCGTCGTCAGCGATCGGACCACCTGGTGGCACGTGCTTCTGGAAACGGATGAGGGCCTAATTGGTGCCGGTGAAGCAACGCACGAGAATGTCGCAGACGGGTTTGCCACGAGACTTCAGGCCGCCGCATCTAGGTTGATTGGTCACAAACTCGCTGAATGCATGACACCGGTCGGAGCGCTGAGCACAGGCAACTTCGAACATCGCACGATCCATTCCGCTCTCAGCCAGGCCGTCTGCGACCTGAAGGGCCAAAGACAAGGTGTTCCGGTGCGGCGGGTTCTGGGCGCGGCGATACGTGGCGTCGTTGTTCCGCTCTATGCCAATATCAACCGGGCGAGCCGCGACCGGTCGGCAGAGGCCTTTGCAAAGAACGCTGCTGCCGCTGCGAAGGAGGGGTTCAACGCCATCAAGATTGCCGCTTTTGACGACTTGAAACCGGAGACTTGCAGTACGCAGGAAGGCCGGGACCTGATCGACCGCGGCCTCGAGCGGCTGACCGCGGTTGCGGAAGCGGCGACAGGCGTTGATGTCATGGTCGACTGTCACTGGCGGTTCACCCCGCTGGAGGCGCGGTCCCTCGTTCCTGCCTTGAAGGAGATTGGCGTGAAATGGCTCGAGTGCCCGTTGCGCGAGACCGAAGATCACATCGCGGACCTGGTGCAGCTCCGGAAACTGGCAAATGACGCCGGGATCCGGCTCTGCGGCCTGGAAACCTTTGGAGGGTGGGGGGATGTCGCGCCATTTGTGACGGCGGGTGCCTACGACGTGGTCATGCCGGACGTGAAACACGCAGGCTCGCTGAAAACCATTGTGGAACTTGCCGATCGTGCCGCCGAACACCAGGTTGCCGTCTCTCTACACAACCCGACCGGTCCGCTCGCCCATTTCTTCAGTGAGCAGCTTGCCGCTGCACTCGACAACGGGGAACGGCTGGAAATTCAATGGCGCGAAAGTCCTTTGTTCTTCGAACTCACGGACCCTCCTCCGACCGTATCCGGCGGTGTCTGCCGGGCCTCCGACAGGCCGGGTCTTGGTGCGAGCCTCAAGACGCTTGCCGAAGCCGCACCGGTTACGTCGACTGCCGGTGACACCGCACTTGCCACCCCGAAACGCGAGGCCAATCAATGAATGCGGGTGCATTTTTCGACGGTCTCATGATCGCCTTGCAGTGGCCCGGATTCGGGTTTCTCCTGCTCGGTGTCGCGTTCGGCATCTGGCTGGGCGCGGTGCCGGGACTTGGCGGACCGCTCGGCATCGTCCTGGTTTTGCCCTTCACCTACGGCATGGATTCCGTGTCGGCGTTTGCCCTGCTACTCGGAATTTTTGCTGTCACCTCAACGTCGGACACGATCGCCTCCGTCATGCTCGGCATTCCGGGAACCGCATCGGCGCAGGCGACCGTTCTCGACGGGCATCCGATGGCGCGCCGGGGCGAGGCGGCGCGCGCCTTCGGAGCGGCCTTTACCGTCTCTGCCTTCGGAGGCGTGTTCGGGGCCGTCATTCTGGCCTTGTCTTTGCCAATCGCCTTGCCGATCATCTTAAGGTTTAACAATCCGGAACTCTTCGTGCTGGCACTGCTCGGCCTGACCATGGTCGGATCCTTGAGCGGACGGTCCGTCTCCAAGGGACTTGCAGCCGCGGCTTTCGGGCTGGTGCTGTCCTGTGTCGGCTATGCCCAGGACGTTGCCATCCCGCGCTACTGGATGGATTCGACCTATCTGCTTGACAAGCTGCCGCTCATTCCGGTCGTGCTCGGAATTTTCGCGCTGCCCGAACTGATCGATCTTGCTGTCCGGGATACGAGCATCTCGAACCGTGCACCCAAGAGCAAAAACAACTGGCACCAACTCGGCCAGGGAATGGCGGATGCCGTCCGGAACTGGTGGCTGGCGCTGCGGTGTTCGGCGATCGGTGTCTATATCGGCATGATCCCGGGCATCGGCGGTGCGGTCGTTGACTGGATCGCCTACGGTCATGCGCTCCAGTCCACCAAAAACCCCGAAAGCTATGGTACCGGAGACGTGCGCGGTGTCATTGCGCCGGAAGCCGCGAACAACGCCGTGCGCGGGGGCTCGCTCATTCCGACTGTTGCGTTTGGTGTGCCGGGAAGCGCCATGAATGCCCTGCTCCTGAGCGCCCTGCTGATCCAGGGGCTCCAGCCGGGCGCGCAGATGCTGACGACGCAGCTGCCGATGACCTACTCGATGGTCTGGAACATCGTCCTGGCCAACATTATTGCCGCCGGTCTTTTGATGGTGATGGCGAACCACATTGCAAAACTGTCCTTTGTCTCCGGTCACCTGATTGTGCCGATCGTGGTCCTGTTCGTCTTCATGGGTGCGTGGCTGACCATGGCCGAACTGGGTGACTGGATTTCGCTGCTGGTGTTCGGTGCGCTCGGATATCTGATGAAACGGGGTGGTTGGCCGAGGCCACCGGTCATTCTGGCCTTCATTCTCGGCGGTCTCATGGAAAACTCCTTCCTGCTCAGCTGGAAGATCCACCAGGGGCTGGGCTGGGTCGGGCGGCCGATCGTTCTGGTCATTCTGGCTCTGATCGTGCTGACGCTGGTCGCATCCCTGCGCCGCGCCGCCAGGAAAGCACGCGCCGCACGAGGAGAAGAGCCGGAGGATTTCGTTTCAAGCCACCTCGACAGCGACGAGGACCAGGACCGGTTTGCCTCTCTTTTGATCGGGCTTGTCCTTGTCGCCGTCTTTTTGGCTGCTGCCGTTCCGACATTCGGCTGGCCCGCGGAAGTCGCTGCCTTTCCGCTGATCGGGATCGTTCCGGGCGTGGCTCTCAGTCTTTTGGTCTTGGGCAGGGAGTGGTTTTCCTCAAAGGCCCTGAGACAATTGTGGCGCGACTTTCAAAGCCGTCGGGAAACACGACGCGCCTTACAGCTCCTGCTTTACCTCATCGCAACGGTCGTGCTGGCCTTGCTCATCGGCCAGAAGCTGGCGCTTCTCGTGCTCATCGCGACCTATCTCGTCAAATGGGGAGGCTACGGATGGCGGCTGACCATTCCTTACGTCGCCGTCTGCTGGGCGATACTGACAGGATTCTACGACCGCATCGTCCATGTCTTCTGGATGAAGCCCCTATTGAACGACCAGATCCGGGCCGTGCTTCCCGATTGGTTGCCGGCATGGGTGATCCTGTGAGGCAAGTCCCGTCCGGACACACGTTGAAACCAGAACGGAATACGCAGAAGAGGAGGAATTAACATGCTGACGAGGAGAGCGATTGGAGGGCTGGCAGCGTCTGTTGTCGCCCTTGCCGGGTTCACGGCGCTGCCTGCTGCGGCCGAGGACTATTTTGAAGGCAAGACGATTACCTGGGTGCTGCCATGGCCGGCCGGCAGCGGAGGGGATCTTCATGGTCGGCTGACCGCCAAATACATGGAAAAACACATTCCCGGCAATCCGCAGATCATCGTCAACAACAAGCCCGGCGGCAAAGGCACCATCGCCATCAATTACGTCTACGAGCAGGCACCGAAGGACGGTACCTCCTATTTCTATGGAAACTGGAGCCCCTCGGCAGTGCTCGACAAGTCGCCGGGCGTACGTTACGTGCCGGAGGAAATGGGGGTCGTCGGGTCCGCGGGCGCCGATCTTGCTTTCATGATCCGATACGACCAGGTTCCGGACCTTGGGTCTATCGTGGAAGCCGACTTCATTGTTGGTGGCCGTGGCGCAACCAATGCGATCGAGGTGCTCGGCAATCTCGCGTTGAAGACCATGGGTGCGAATTTCCGGTATGTCGGGGGATTCGGCGGGTTCTCCAAGATCCAGGCCGCCATAAAGGCTGATGAGGTTCACGGCGGTCATGCCGGCCTGCCGGGTTACGTCAAGTTTTTCGGCCCAGACAGCGACGTCGCCTATCCGCTCTACTATCACCAGCAATTCGATGTGGACGGGAACCCGCTGCCCAAGCCGGAAAAAGCCTATCCGGCCAGTACGCCAACGTTCTATGAAGCTTACGAAAGCGTTCACGGTGAAGCACCCTCCGGCAAGTACTGGGATGCCTACAAGTGGTGGAACTCAAGCCTGATGTCGGCGGCAACCGCCATCCTTGCGCCTCCGGGGGTCGATGATGACGTTCTGGTAATCATGCAGACCGCCTTTCAGGAGGTCGCCAAGGATCCCGAATATCTTAAGGAATACGAGGATTCCATCGGCGTGCCGCCGCCGTTCAATCCGACGGAAAAGACCAAGCAAATTCTTCAGACCTTCCGCGACATGCCGCCGGAAGTGGAAGTCGTGGTCAAGGAAGTGTCCGCACTTTGACCTGGAACGGAGACAGCGGAGGCGCACCAATACGTCTCCGCTGGCATGATTATCTGCATATGCATTCTTTATGGGAATGTCTCTGGACATCGCACAGGCTGGTGAACGATCCTGACGGCACTCATTCTTGCCGGATCGTTCACATTGAGACCACCTGATGGAAGCCCAGAATCTTATCATTGTCATGTCCGACGAACATGCCGGAAAATATGCCGGTTATGCGGGTCACCCGGTCGTCCGGACGCCGAACATGGACCGCTTGGCGCTGCGTGGAACAGCCTTTCTTCAAGCCTATTGCAACAGCCCGATCTGCATGCCGTCGCGAGCCAGTTTTGCAACCGGCAAATATCCGCACGAGACCGGTTACTTCTGTAACGCGACACCCTATGACGGTGCGGTTCCCGGCTGGCCGCATGTTCTGAGTGCGCAGGGCATACCTGTTCAATCGATCGGAAAGCTTCATTACCGGGACAAGGAGGTTTCCTCCGGCTTCGACGAGAGCCACCATGCAATGTATGCGCTGAACGGCATTGGCGACGTTTTCGGGGCCATTCGCCAGCAAGCGCCACTGCCGGTCCGCTACGGTGTCAGGCAGGTCGCCGAGAAGGTCGGTGCCGGAGAGTCCGACTATACCCGTTATGACCGCAAGATTGCGGACCGGACCCTCAAATGGCTTCAGGAAACCGCACCGCGGCTCGACAGCCCCTGGGTTCTCTTCGTCAGTTTCGTTGCACCCCATTTTCCGCTGATCGCGCCCGAGGAATTCTACTCTTTGTATGATCCGGATGAGCTGGACCTGCCGAAGGCCTGCCGTCCGGACGACTGGCCCGACCATCCCTGGTTTTCGGCCTTTCGGCACTCCTATATAACCGACCAGTATTTTGACGACGACCTGCGCCGCCGGGCGACGGCTGCTTATTTCGGTCTGTGTTCGTTTGTCGATCACCATCTCGGCCAGATCATCGACGAGGTCGACGTCGGTGCCTTGGCCGGCAACACTAGGTTGATCTATACATCCGATCACGGAGATAACCTGGGCGTGCGCGGGCTCTGGCAAAAGAGCAATTTCTACCAGGAATCTGCACAAGTTCCGTTGATTCTTGCAGGCGAGGGCGTGCCTGCAAACGTGAAAGTGGATTTGCCGGTGTCGCTCGTTGATTTTCACCCCACGATCCTTCACGGCGCCGGTCTCGACCATCTTGCCGGAAGCGTCAATGACGATGCCGCGAGCCTCTTCGATATCGTGAACGGCAAGGTGCAGGCCGACAGGATCGTTTTCGGCGAGTACCACGCGGCAGGCGCGGTGAACGGCGTGTTCATGCTGCGCCAGGGCCCCTGGAAGTATGTTCACTACGCGAACATGGCAGCGCAACTGTTCAATCTTGCCGATGATCCGGAAGAACTGACCGATCTGGCTCCGATGGAGGGCTATGCCGGTCTTTGCCGCGGCTTCGAACAGGAACTTCGGCGCCGGATAGACCCTGAGACGCTCGACTCGGAGATCAAGGCGGCGCAACTGGAGATCGTCAATCGGCATGGCGGTGCTGCCGCCGTCCTGTCCAAGGGATCGATGGGGGCATCGCCGCCTCCCGGCACCACGTTCAGCGGGTCTCGCACGGAGTAGGGTTGGGACGCATTCATCCAAGTTTTTGAGCCCTGACCCGGGGCCGTCAATGTTTCACGGAAAGGGGAAGGATTGAGCTTTGCGTGAAGAACTTCTGACCATCGCGACCAGCTCCGGCCCGATGCAGACCTTTGCCATCGCGCCTGCAGGACGCGGAAACGAGCGGGCAGTGATCCTTTACATGGATGTATTCGGACTGCGCGAAGAGCTTTTCAGTCTGGCGCGCGAGTTCAGCGAACTGGGATACTTGGCCGTTGTCCCGGACCTGTTCCACCGGCTTCCCGTTTCCACATTCCCGCTTCCAAGAAGCGAGAACGATCCGCTTCCCGCCGATGCCGTCGAGGCGAACCGGGCAACGACACTTGCCAAAACCCTTGCGGACACAAGCGCGCTCATTGACTGTCTTGGACATGGAACCCAAGCCTTCCAGGCTCGCGAATTTGCCGTGATCGGGTATTGCATGGGTGGACGTCATGCCCTGGCGGCAGCCGCTGCCTTTCCGCAATCGGTACGGGCCGGGCTGTCAGTTCACGGCGGCAAGCTTGTCAAGGACGGAGAGGCATCGCCGCATCTGCTGATCGAGAAACTGCAGGTCCCGTTCCACTTCGCGTTCGCAAAGGAAGACCACACCTGTCCGGAGGCGCACAAAGCCGTTTTGCGGGAAGCGGCACGAAACGCATCCGCGCGCGTCACCTTTTCCGACCATGATGCGTGTCACGGGTGGACGTTTCCCGGCCGCTGGTCGTACGACGCCGACACTTGCGATATGATCCTGCAACAGGCCGCGACATTGTTTGCGTCTGCATTCAGGACCCGGGCAGAGCCGGCATGAACCGCGCGCAGAGTGCGCCATGGTGTGCATTCAGCCTTTGGAGTAGGGCTTGCTCAGGCGGCGCACTTCACTGATCAGTTCCTTGGCGAGCGGGGGCATATAGGACGACCGCCGCGTTATCAGACCCGAGACCCGTTCAATGTCGAGCGGATTGTCCGGCACCCGTGCGACCGCCGATAGCCGCCTTTCATGGATGCGAAGCTCGGCGACATAGGAAAGCAGATCCGTCGCTTCGACGATCTGGAACAGACAGGAATTGTCTACACACTCGATGGCCGGCGCCGGCGCCTTGATCCCGCGCTCCCTGAAACCCTTTTCAAATCTTTCTCGGATGACTGATCCAGGAGGAAGGACCCAGTCGGCTGCAGCGAGATCTTCAATTGTCAGATCTTGCCGGTTCATCAGCGCATGGTCCGCGCGGGCAATGACCGTGACCCTGTTCCAGAGCAAGGGTTCGATATTCACCTTTCCCGCAAACGCATCGGGAATATCGATCGGCGCGAGCACCAGATCCAGATCTCCCTTCAGCATCTGCGCAACAAGCTGTTCCGGCGTTCCGGGGACGATGCGGATGCGGCATTTCGGCCGTTGCGTGTAAAGATTGGCGACGGCACTCGGCAGAAGCACTTCCTGCCAGGTGCCGCCGGCACCGATCACGATCTCCCCGAGTTCGGCATCCCGAATGGCGTCGATCCGTCGGTAGGTTGCCCGCAGATTGCTGTCGATATCGCGCGCGGCATCCGCAAGCAGATCCGCGAACAGTGTTGGCGTCACGCCGCGTGCCTCGCGTTCGAAAAGGGGTACGCCAAGTTCGTTTTCCATGCGCTGGACCGCCTTGGAAACGGCGGGCTGGTTCATGCCGATCCGCTCGGCTGCGACGGTAATGTTGCCGGCGTCATAGACCGCGAGAAAGAGCTGGATGTTTCGGAGATCCATATATTCCAATTCGGCATGTTAAAAGATAAATTCTTTTTAGGTTGGGCATGTCAGGCTGTCTAGTCTTCTCCTGAGACCGGCTGGCGCGCTGTGGCGCGTTGCGGTGCAAGGGAGGAAAGAATGGCAGACATGAAAAAGTATGTGGGCGCAGCAGTCCTGGCTCTTGCTTTGGCGCACGGGATGAGCGCTCCGGCGAAAGCGGAATACCCCGAAAAACCTGTCACCTTTGTCTTACCGAACGGCGCGGGAGGTGCGGCTGACATCAATCTCAGGATCATCCTGAAACACCTGGAAAAGCACGTTCCGGCCAAACTGATCGTCAAGAACATCAAAGGCGGGGCGACGGCGACCGGAACCCGGGCAGCCTATGATGCACCAAAGGACGGATACACGCTCCTGTTTTTCCACCAGGCCTTCATGGGAACAGCTGCACAGGGCATTCTCGGGCGCGAGTTTCGCGACATGGTGCCGGTCGCCCGGGCAGGTTCGATCGACATCATGTATGCCGCCGCAAAGGACGCCCCGTTCGACAACCTCCCGGAACTGATCGCCTTTGCGAAGGAAAACCCGGGCGCGGTCAAGGTGGGGGTCTTCTTGCGGGCGCACAGTCACATGGTCGCGCTGAAGGTCATGGATGCACTCGGCGTCGAGTTCAACATGATCAACATTCCCGGTGGCGGCGGTCCGATCCGCGCCGCCCTGGTCGGCCACCAGATCGATCTCGGCATCACCTCCGTTTCAGAAAGCCAGAAGTATTTCGAAAGCGGCGACATCAAGCCGCTGTTTGTGTTCCGGCCCGTCGAGGTGCCCGGCCTGGAAGAGCTTCCGTCTGCCGAGGAGAGCGGCTATCCGAGCATGGCGGATGTCGGCAGCGTGACTAACTATTTCTGGGCCCACAAGGACGTCCCGGAAGAGATCCGTACCTATTGGGCGGACAAGATCGAAAAGGTCATGGCCGATCCCGAACTCCAGGAAGAGCTTGGGCAGCGCATCATCGACCTGCGGTTCGCGCGTGATAACGAACTGCAGAAGGAGGTCGATGCGCAATACGCGAACACGGTTGCGATCGTCGAAAAATTCGATCTTGGAACCGGCTCGAATGAATAGCGGTGCGCAGGCCGGCGCGAAGCGGCGCCGCCCGGGTCCGCAAGGGTGGCTGGGTGTCACCCTCATCATCGCCATGAGCTGGCTGGCAACGGTTGCGGCGCAACTCCCGCCACCGCAATTCGAGCCGGTCGGCGCCCGCCTGTTCGCGCTGGCCATCCCGATTGTGCTCGTGTTTCTCGGTGCGGTGCTGACGGTCCAGGATGTGCTGCTCGGATCTTATGAGCAGCAACAGGACAACAGCCTTGCATCGGCATCCTCGATTGCCGGTTCGGCCGCGCTTCTGTGTGTCTTGGCCTTCTATGCGTTCCTGGTCTCTCTCGGACTCAGTCCAATCGTCTACATCCTGATTTCCGGGGTCTTTGCAGGGTGCGTCTCCCTGCTCGCGTCCCGTCCGGCAAAGGCCGGTATCGTTGCGCTGGCGACGGTTGCAGGCACGCTTCTGGCTGCAGGAATTGCCTGGAGTTTCACCAATTTCCTTTACGTCGACATTGTGAGTTAAAAAATGGCCGGTTTCGACTACGGATTTGTCGGTTTGGGCGCGATGGGGTCGGGCATGGCGGGTGCCATGGCCGACACGGGCCTCCGTATTGCTGGTGTCGACCCGAATCCGGGCGCCCGGTCGAGGGCGGAGAGCTGGGGTGTCACCACGGGAGACGATCTCGCATGGCTCCTGGAGGAATGTCATTCGGTGGTCATGTCCCTGCCGTCGGAAAGTGCCCTGGACACGGTCTACCGTGAAATCGAGGTGACACCTTTCAAGGGCGATCAGCTCGTCGTCGAAACGTCGACGGTCTCGCCTGCTCGCGCCAGGGACCTGGCCGCGATTTCCCGGACATCGGGCCGCCGGCATATTGAAGCCGGTCTAATCGGACTGCCGCAGGATGCGCGTGCGGGCGCGCTCTATCATTTCGTCGGCGGGCAGGATCGAGATGTCGCCGCTGCAGCGGAGTTCCTGAGGCGAACCGGCCGGGCCTACGCCCATCTGGGTGGCGTCGGCAGCGGCGCGGTCGCCAAAGTGCTCAACAATGCCATCGGCAACGCGACGATGCTTGCGTATTCCGAAGCCATTGCCGTCGGTGAAACTCTTGGAATGGACCCCGCGGTGTTCGTGACTGCAGTCGAGGAAGCGGACGGGTCGGGCATGTCGAAAGTCTTTGCCCGTCATGCACACTGGGCGACCGGTTGTTCGAAACGCCAGCCCCCGACACCCATCAACCGCAAGGACATGGCCGCTTATGCGGCAATGGCGCGAGAGGCCGGTTCCCTCTGCCCCGTGCTCGGCGCGGCCTCACGGGTCATGGCGGAGATGAGCGACACGGACGGGCTGGTGCAAACGCACGCCGACCAGGTGCGAGACAGTGCTCGCACGGCGGACCGCTTATGGAACTGAGCAGCGCCCTGATCGACCATCTGGCTGTCGCGCCGCTGCTGTTTTCCATTGCCGGTGTCGCCATTGGCATCGTGTTCGGAGCCATTCCCGGCCTGAACCAGGGCGTCATCATGGCGCTGACGCTGCCGTTGACCTTTCACATGGACAGCTATCTCGCCCAGGTTCTGCTGATAGGCATGTATGTCGGTGGCGTCAGCGGTGCCATGGTGACCGGTGTCACGCTCGGTATCCCCGGATCCCCCGCCGCGATCATGACCACGTTCGACGGATACGCGCTTGCGAAGCGCGGGCAGGCTGCGCGGGCCCTTGGCCTTGGCGTCTCGGCCTCGCTCGTCGGCGGCCTTATCTCCTGGCTCTGCCTCGCTCTGGTCTCGGAACCCATTGCCAGGTTCTCTCTGCGCAATTTCGGCAGTTTCGAATATGCGGCCCTGGTCTTTGGCGGGCTGCTCATCATCGCAACGTGCTCAGGAAAGAACTTCGTCCTCGGACTGACATCCGGTCTGCTCGGCATGATGTGCGCTCTTGTGGGGCTCGATCTCGTCAGCCAGGTACCCAGGTTCACCTTCGGGTTCGAAACCTTCGACAGCGGTTTCCGGATCGAAGCCGTACTGGTTGGCATCTTCGCGATCGGGCATCTGCTTTACGACATCAGCATGCGCGCCTTGCCGGCACGCCAGATCTCCGTTCGCACGTTTGAAATCTGGCGATCCGTCCTGGCGCTGACCCGGCACTGGTTCAATCTCATCCGGTCCAGCCTCATCGGTGTCTGGATCGGCATCCTGCCCGGCATCGGCGCAAATATCGGCTCCGTGGTGTCTTATTTCGTGGCGCGCAATATCGACCGCGATCCGGAGAGCTTCGGAACGGGACGGGAGGAGGGCATTGTCGCTTCCGAGGCGGGCAACAATGCCACGGTCGGCGGCGCGCTTATTCCGATGATTTCCATGGGGATCCCCGGAAGCGGGGCGGACGTCATCCTGATGGCCGCCCTCCTGTTCCACAACATCCAGCCCGGCCCGCTGCTGGTTCTCGAACACCCGGACGCCTTTTACGGCATCATCGCAACTTACCTCGTGGCCACCCTTCTGGCCTTCGTTTTATTGATGTCGCTGGCGGTCTCCCTGTCCAAAGTCGTTGGCGTGCCGCGGTCCATTCTCGTTCCCCTGATCTTCATTCTGGCGATCGCGGGAACCTATTCGCTCAACAATTTGTTTTTCGACGTCTGGGTGATGATCGGCTTCGGCGTGGTCGGGCTTCTGATGCGCCTGTCCGGCCTGCCGTCGGCCCCTTTCATGATCGGGTTCGTCTTGACACCGCTCTTTGAGGAGAAATTCCGCGCCAGCATGATGGAATCCAATGGTTCGCTGATACCTTACCTGGAACGTCCCCTTGCCCTAGCGATCCTCCTTTTTTCCATCGCATTTGCCGTTGCTCCGGCCGTTTTCGGTCTGATGAACCGTGCTTCCGGGCAACGCGCCACAGACCGTAAGGAGGAAACCGGATGAAGACAGTCCTCGTAACCGGGTCGAGCCGAGGGCTCGGACTGGAGTTTTGTCGTCAGTACAAGGCGGATGGCTGGACCGTTCTGGCGACCTGCCGCACTCCTCAGACATCAGAAAGCCTGCAAACGCTCGGTGTGGAGATTTTCCAACTCGATACGGCGTCCGTGCAAAGTGCACGCAGCCTGGCCACGCGCCTTGGTGGAAGACGGATCGATGTGTTGATCAATAACGCTGGTGTGATGGGTGACAATACCAAGTCGGCCCTTAATGCCGATCTGGACGATTGGGAGGAGGCTTTCCGGATCAACGCTCTTGGGCCGGCCATCGTGACACGCGCATTTCTTGAAAACCTGACGCTTTCCGATGCGCCGGTCGGCGTGACGATGGGCAGCCAGGCCGGAATTTTCGACATGATGAAAACACCGAACCTGGCGATCTACAGGTCCACGAAAGCGGCAGCCCACGCGGTCACGATCTCGCTCGCAAGGGCGCTCGAGCAGCATGGTGTTCTTTACTTCTCCCTGCGCCCCGGTAGAACGAAGACCGACATCACGGGCCATAGCGGAGACTATGAAGCCGACGATTCCGTTCGACGTATGCGTGGCCTCATTGACCGTGCTGATCCGGCCTGGCGCGGGCTCTTTGTCGACCGTAGCGGTGCGGTTTACAATTATGGCGGGGGCTTTCACGCCTAGCTGCGATCCTTGAGTTATTCGGCTTGGCTGGTTCAATCGGTCTTCTTTTCGGCGAGCTCACCGACGCTCAATCGCCGGTCTGTAGCCGGCCAAAGGGAGTTTTCCATGTCAATGCGATACAAGGGAATTTGGCCTGTTGCGCCGACGCCGTTTCATGACGACGGTGCGATCGACACCGAGGGTATGAAGCGTGTTCTGGACTTCATGATCGACGCGGGAGTCGACGGCTTGTGTATCCTGGCGAACTTCTCCGAACAGTTCGTTCTGACCGATGCTGAGCGCGATCAGCTGACGAGACTGTCGCTCGAGCACGTGGCGCAAAGGGTTCCCGTCATCGTGACGGTGAGCCACTTCGCTACCTGTATCGCGGTGGAACGGGCGAGGCAGGCGAAATCGCTTGGCGCCGGCATGGTCATGCTGATGCCTCCCTATCATGGCGCCACGCTGCGCTGCGCGCCCGAACAGATATTCGAACAGTTCCGAGCGGTCGGAGAGGTCGGCATTCCGATTATGGTTCAAGATGCGCCGATGGCGGGCAACGACCTTTCCGTGCCGTTGCTGGTCCGCATGGCGCGGGACATCGAGATGGTCAAGCTGTTCAAGATCGAATGCAGTCCGGCAACCGGAAAGCTGCGCGAGCTGATCGCGGCGGGCGGCGATGCCATCGAGGGTCCCTTTGACGGGGAAGAGGGCATCACACTCTTCGCCGATCTCGAGGCAGGGGCGACGGGGACAATGACGTCGGCCACGATCCCCGACAAGATCAAACCAATTCTTGATCTTCATGCCGCCGGGAGCGCGGAGGCTGCTGCGGACGTCTATCGCCAGGTGCTGCCCTTTATCAATTTCGAGAACCGCCAATGCCAGTGGCGTGCAGCGAAGGCTGCCATGATGGAAGGCGGCATCATTCGCTCTGACTATTGCAGGCATCCGATCCAGCCGCTTCATCCGGATATCAGAGCGGGACTAATGACCGTACTGCGTCCGCTCGATCCACTGGTGTTGTGCTGGGCCGATTGAGACCGAAGCTAACAATGGAATGGGTCTGTGCTGATCCGTCACCGAGAGCAATAGCGGTAGAGACATGGATGAACGGGGACAGATCCATGTTGCTGGCGCGGTTGATCACCGGACTGAACATCTTGGCATAGAAGCTCGTATATTCGTTGTTGGACCCCTCTTTGATCAGCCTTTTTCCTCCCAGCGACAAGCGGGCGTTGGCGTCAATCGAAATCTCTTTCGGCTGCTGGTTTACGATACAGTTGGATTATCTTAGCTGAAACTGGTAGCGGAGGACCGCTACCGCCATTACCCCCGCCAATGCGAATTGTTCTTTGTGTTAGGTTTGTTTTCTCGCAAGTAATTGATTTGAATTGGAGAAGCGCAGAGTCCGCGACCAGCCCCATTAAATCATGTGTTTATGCAGAGCTGTTCTGCCAAAGCAAAATGTGTCTCTTGCGACGATCAAATCAACTGTCCGAAATGGGGCCGATTGCTGACTGTCCGGTTGCGTCCAAAAGGTCATAGTAGCAGACGTCTAAACAGAACGAGTTCGGGGTTGGTTTCGGACCAGACCTGCCGTTCGCGTGACATTTTGGATACGTCTTGGTTTGGCGGCGAACGAGACAAGCAATGGCTGCTGTTTTTCTCGCCATTGGTAATCTTTGTGGTGACGCCGATCTGAAATTTAACTGATATGAGCCGAATGCCAAACGTGCTTGACCGTCATATAGTTTTCCAGGCCTTCAGTCCCACCTTCTCGCCCGTAGCCACTGGATTTCACGCCGCCGAAAGGCGTCTCTGGCATGGAAGCCTCGAGCGTATTGATTGACAGATTTCCGACTTCCACTTCATTGACCAATCTGTCGATATAATCAGCCCGATTGGTAAACGCATATCCGGCAAGACCGAATGGAACCGCGTTTGCCTCGCGGATCGCATGATCGAGGGATGACACCGGATTGATAACCGCGACCGGACCGAATGGCTCTTCCCGCATAATCCGAGCGTCCGCGGGCACATTCAAAAGCACGGTCGGCTGGAAAAAGTAACCGCGATCGCTTTGTCGTACTCCACCCGTTGCGATGGTAGCGCCCTTGGCCCGCGCATCTTCGACCAGTTCTGTCAGTGCGGGAACGCGACGTTCATTTGCCAAAGGCCCCATTTCCACCGCTTCATCCATACCATTGCCAACCACCGTCGCGGCAGCGCGCCTTACAAACGTATCGGAGTATCTGTCGAATATGCTCTCATGCGCAAAGAAGCGCGTCGGTGACGTACACACCTGACCGGCATTTCGCATCTTGCGCACAGCACTGGATCTGGCTGCATCCTCAACAGCGGTATCTTCACAAACGATCACCGGTGCATGACCACCGAGTTCCATCAGCACTGGGGTCATATGCTCGGATGCAAGCGTTGTCAGATGACGGCCAACCGAGGTTGATCCCGTAAAGGCGACGAGTCTGACCTCATCATGTGGAATGAGGTAGCTCGAAATGTCTGAGGGCCGTCCAAACACAAGATTCAGCACCCCGGCGGGCAGGCCGGCATCCTCGAATGCCTTGGCGATATGAAGGGCACCTGCCGGTGTTTCTTCTGCCGCCTTCAGGATGATCGAGCACCCCGAGGCAAGTGCACCAGCGATCTTGCGCGCCGGTTGGCTCATCGGAAAGTTCCACGGCGAAAAGGCGGCTACTACCCCAAGAGGCTGGTGGTGAACCGCAAATTTGTGACCGGGCGCGGCGGGAATGATACGCCCGTAGGTTCGCATTGCCTCGCCGGCATCCCATTCGAAAAATTCAGCGCCTCGGATGACCTCAAGGCGGGCCTGCTTTAAGGGTTTTCCGTGCTCCAAAGTGATCGAACGGGCAATTGCCTCCTGTCTTTCCCGCAAAAGAGCGGCTGCACGCAGTATCGTGTCGGAACGCTCTCGGGGAGACGTGTTGCGCCAGATCTTGAACCCTTTGACTGCTGCTTCCAGTGCGTCGTCAAGGTCCTTGGCAGAGGCACATGGCAGGCGTCCCAGTTCGTCTTCGTTCGCGGGATTTAGAACGGGCATGTCGGAACCGGTTTTGCGCCATTCGCCTGCGACAAAAAGCTTTAATTCTGGGTACATGTGCCGAACTCCTCAATCTCTGACAATTGTGATCACGTATTGCGCGGCATCGTTTCAAGTAAATTGGTCGAATACAGATATCGCATTGGCGAATACCAGGGTCTCATCGCGCGGCGCTTGCTGCGTGCAGGGCGGCTTTGAAGGCCCGGCCTGCGGGTGAAAGATCGTCGTTCGCTCGCAGGGACACGCCGATTGATCCCTGTCCGAAGGGGACTGTCCAGTCCAGCTTGCTCAGGTATCCCTTGGCAATGTCCTCGGACACCACCTCTGCCGGCATCAGGCCTATCAGGTTTCTTTTCTGCAACAAGGATCTGTTGGTGAGATAGGAAACCGACTCGATCATGATCGGCGGCACGTATTGCTGCTGTCCCACGAAGAACTGGTCTGCCTGCCGGCGCAGGGTGGTTTCCAGCGGCGGTAGTATCCATCCGAACGGCTTGGTTTGTGCAAAAGCGATATTTTTCTTGTCTGCCAGCGGATGCTGCGTGCCGCAAATCGCCAGGATTCGGTCCTCGAACAGCTTTTCCTGCCGGATCTTGTCGCGATGGCGATGCGAAGGCAGTCTGCCGACGACCATATCGATTTCACCTGACAGCAGCCCGGGCATCAGAACCTCGTTTGTCCCTTCGCTTATTTTGACCGCGACATTTGGCCGGTCAGCGAGCAAGATCTCGATCGCGGCGGGAATCAGGCTGGTTGAGGCCGCCAGCAAGGTGCCAACGACCACGCGGCCGGAGTTGCCTTCGTTCAGGTCGTCGAGTTCCTGTGCGGCGTTGGACACCTGAGCGAATATCAGCTTGCCGTGCCGTATCAGTGTCTCGCCGAATATTGTGGGTACGACGCCCCTGTTGGTCCGGCTGAAAAGCTTGACTTCGAAGTCCAGCTCCAGGTCCTGGATCATTTTCGTCGCTGCGGGTTGCGATATTCCGAGTTCCTGTGCCGCGTTCTGGATGTTTCCGTGCGTGCCGACCGCTACAAGCAGCCGCAACTGCCGGAGTTTCAGGCGTGTGAGGGCACGATCAACGATGCGGGAGTGGCGACCTGTCATTCTATATCGACACCGGTTGCGTGATTTGCTCAAGCTTGGCCAAGACGCTCATTGCTGCGAGTGCCGAGCTGCGCGGCGTGTCCGGTAGCGTGTTGCCGGTGATTTCAACGCGGAAGTGACCGAATTCACCCGATGCTTCGATTTCGTGAATGTTTCGGTCGATTGTTGGATCCGCAATCAGACGCACCTTTGTGTCATCGAAACCCGAACCGGCGAGCGCGACGGCTGCTGCAACATTGGCATTTTTCGGATAGGCAAGGGCTGCTTGCCGGGCCGATCCTTCGAAATGCGTGGCTGCAGCTGTCAGGTTTTCAAGGTCCAGTCGATCGGCTGCCGGAGACCCCCGCCAGCCTTGCGGCGGCTTTCGTCCGACGTAGCGAACCGATGTCAGCTTTCCGACTGCGGCTGCGCGAAGGCAATCCAGTGCGCCGACGGCGCCGCTTGCCAGGTAGAGCGTTGCGTTTTTTTCGCGGGCGGTGCTTTCCAGGCGTTCGGCGACCTTTTTGTCTGCCAGGGCCCCGATGGAAACGGTGATTAGGCTGAACCCGCGGGACAGAATGTTTGGGCCGTGGGTTGCGAGCGCCTCATGTCCTGCACAATCAATGACGAACACGGTCTCTTCGGGGAGATCCTCCACCGATCCGACAAAATGGCCTGGAGCACCGTCGACAGCGTCCGGTCTTACCAGCACGGCATTGACGCAATGGCCGCGCGCTGCCAAAGCGTCTTCAACATATTGGGCAATCGCGCCTTTGCCGATCAATGCGATCTTCATGACACTGGCATAGCGCGAACATGACAAAAGCTAAACTGACAACTTTCTGATATAGATTTTTTTGATATCCAGTTCTTTGCTTCCGGGTTGGATGCGGCGCACGTATTTGGCTTTCTGTTGCATCTCTTCGAGGCGATTACCAAAGGGCAAGAGCGGATGAAATACACAAAACAGGATGCGAAAGCATTTGCCCGTGAGAACATGACCGGTATTTGGGCCGCCGCTCTCAATCCGTTCAACGAAGACTTGTTTTTGAACGAGGCTGGCCTGCGTTCGAATATCCGCCACTGGATTGATGATCTTAGTATCCAGGGCCTGTTCATTGCCGGCAAGCAGGGCGAGTTCTTTTCCATGAGCCTTGAGGAACGGAAGCGCAATTTCGAGGTTGCCGTTGATGAATGCGCCGGCAAGGCGGGCGTCATCGTCTCCGTATCCGACCAAAACATGGAGACGGCGCTTGAATTGGCTCGTCATGCGCAAGTTTGCGGAGCGGATTTCATCGTCCTTCACGCGCCTGTCCTGAGTTTCGTTCAGGACCGCAGCGAAGTGCTGTACCAGTATTACAAGCGTTTCTGCGACGAGCTTGATATTGGCATTGCGATGTGGAGCCACCCTGACAGCGGGTATCTGATGCAGCCGGAGGAATGCGCGCGCATCGCCGAACTGCCCAATATCGTTGCGATCAAATATTCCGTGCCGCGCGAGATGTACGTGAAACTGACTTACATGGTCGGCGACAAGATTCATGTATCGACATCTGCCGAACACGAGTGGCTGGACAATATCCTGGAGTTGAATTGGAAACTCTATCTTTGTTCTTCGCCACCCTACCTTCTGCAGAGCAAGAACGATCAACGGATGAACGAATATACGCAACTCGCCTTTGCCGGCAAGGCGGATCAGGCGAGGAGGGTCTTCGATAGTCTGAACCCAGTTCGTGATGCCATGAAACGAACGCGGCCGGCGGGCAAACCGACCGCGTTCGGCAAGTACTGGCAAGAACTTCTTGGCCAGGTGGGCGGGCGTGTTCGGCCGCCGATGCTGGAGCTGAACGAAGCTGAAAAACAGCTTGTCCGCAACGGTTTTCATGAGTGCGGTCTCAAGCTCTGAGCTTGATGCAGCTATAATGTATTCGGATATCTACATGCTGATAATTTCTTTGCGGTTATGAGAAAAACCGCCGAGGATTTTGAAAAATCGAGGAGACTGTCATGTCTAAATTGAAGGCATTCAATTTCAAGGCTTGGATCGATGAACACCGTCATCTTCTGAAGCCGCCCGTCGGCAACAAGATGGTCTTTGAAGACTCCGATCTGATGGTGACCGTTGTAGGTGGCCCGAATAAGAGAACGGATTACCATGATGATCCGGTGGAGGAGTTCTTCTACCAGCTTGAAGGCGACATGCTCTTGAAGATCTATGACGGTGAAGAGTTTTATGACGTGCCGATCCGGGAAGGCGAAATCTTCCTGCTGCCCCCGCACGTGCGGCATTCGCCGCAGCGGCCGCAGGAAGGGTCGGTTGGTCTTGTCATTGAGCCGAAACGGCAGGAAGGGCAACTGGACGCAATCGAATGGTATTGTTTCGAGTGCGGCGCACGTGTCCACCGTGCGGAGATGCAACTGAAATCCATCGTTGAGGATCTGCCGCCGGTCTACCAGAAATTCTACGCGTCCGAAGAAGCGCGCACATGTCCGAAGTGTCAGACCGTGCATCCGGGCAAAGAGCCGCCTGAAGGCTGGGTCGTCCTATAAATTCAATGAAAATGGGGAACAGCATGAGTTACTTTCGAAAAATTGTGGTCTCTGCCGCAGCACTGCTGGCGTTGACATCCTGGTCGGCTCAGGCAAAGGAGTTTCGGCTCGGTCTGATCACGCCGCCACCGCATATCTGGACCAAGGCAGCTGAAGCCTTTGGCGAGGAACTGTCCGAGGCAAGCGGCGGGGCGCACTCCGTTTCGGTTTTCCCGGCGCGCCAGCTCGGCAACGAGGCCGAAATGCTGCAGCAACTCCAGACCGGCGCACTTGATATGGCTTTCATGACCGTTGCGGAAGTGTCCAACCGCGCACCGGAGCTTGGTGCGTTTTATGCGCCGTATCTCGCAGACGATATCGGTCACGCCGGCCGCATCTTGCGTTCCGACACGGCGAAATCGATGCTGGAACCCCTGCCTGGTCAGGTGGGTGTCGTGGGTGTCGGGTATGGCATGGCTGGCCTCCGTCAAATTGTCAGCCGCGGAGAAATCAACTCCTCCAAGGATCTTTCAGGATTGAAACTCCGGATCACACCTTTCACGCCTATCCTTGATTTCTACAATGCCGTAGGTGCCGCGCCGACGCCGATGCCGCTGCCGGCGGTCTATGACGCGTTGGCCAATGGACAGGTGGACGCGATAGACATGGATGCGGAACTGATCTGGGTTCTGAAATATTATGATCACGCCGATACGATCGTTCAGTCGGATCACATGATGTTTCCAATGGTCGGTTTGGTTTCCGCCAAGGTTTGGGCTGGTTTGCCAGAAGATGATCGTGCGATGGTCGCTGAGTTGATGGCCAAACATGTCGACAGCACCATCGACAGCTATGTCGAAAAGGAAGCTGGCTGGCTTGAGCAGATCGAAGGTACGGGCAAGGCTTACAAGAAGGTCGACGCGTCATTCTTTGGCGATGCCATCGGCGAATGGAACGCCATCTGGTCGGAAAAGACCTCTTCGCTTGACGCTTTGCGGGAAACCGCGGCAAGTACCCAGTAGGGATTTGGGTCTAACGTGAGATGGCGCGGTTCAAACCGCGCCATTTTTCATGGGGAATTCGTGATGCTTTATCAGCTGTCGGCGTTTTGGGCGCGGCTGGAAATCTGGGGCGCTGCCGTCATGGCTGTGCTTGTCACCTTGTTGATCCTGCTGAACGTCGTGACCCGGACTGCTGGAAGTGCCCTGTTCTGGGTGGACGAACTGGCTATCTACGCCATGGTTTGGATGACTTTCCTCGGCGCGTCGGCTGCGTTGCATTATCGCAGTTCCGTTTCGATTACGGTTCTGTCTGACGCGGTACCGGAAGGCATGAGACGGCTGATCGCCAAGTGCGTTGATTGCGTCGTGTTTCTGTTCTCCATTGCCATGCTTTGGCTGTGTTGGCGGTGGTTTTTGCCACTGGAGATCGCGAAGGCCGGCTTTGAGTTCCAAACGTTTCAGAGCAAAACCTTTAACTTCATTTACGCCGAACCGACGTCGACGCTGGGTTTGCCCAAATATCTGTTCTGGTTGGTTATGTGGTTCTTTGTACTTGGCGCAACGCTTCACTCAACCGCAAACCTATTCGGGAACCGCGCGAAGGGACACGATATATGAGCCCGATTGTTTTCCTCGCGGCATTGTTTCTGTCCGTGCCTGTCGCGATCGTGCTCAGCGTGACAGCGATCTGGTACATATGGGAAAGTGGCAACACGGTCCTCTACGACAGTTTCGCGCAGAAGATGTTCGGAGGTCTTGAGAATTACGGCCTGCTCGCCATCCCCTTGTTCATGTTGACCGGCGAGTTGATGAACGAAGGCGGCATGACCCGCCGGCTCATAGTCCTGGCACGGGTCTTCGTCGGCGGCTTTCGTGGCGGACTGGCTTACATAAATCTGCTCGCGAACATGTTCATGGCGGCAATCATCGGTTCGGCGACCGCACAAATCGCGGTCATGTCGCGTGCGATGGTGCCGGCGATGGAGGAAGAGGGATACGACAGGGGATTTGCCGCCGCGACGACAGCAGCTGGAGGGTTGCTGGCTCCTGTGATCCCGCCATCCATGATGTTCGTCATTTTCGGCGTTTTGGCACAGATCCCGATTGGAGAGATGTTCATTGCGGGCATCTTGCCGGGCCTGATACTTGCGGCAACATTTGCCTTCGTAATCACATTGATTGGCTGGCAACAAAAGTTTCCCAAGGGGCGCTGGATGGCAGGGCGCGAAGTCCTGCATGCCCTGGTCGGAGCCCTCCCGGCTCTTTTGATCCCGCTCGCGATCATCGGTGGGATTTTGTTTGGTATTGCCACGCCAACAGAATCTGCTGCAATCGCATCGCTGATCGCATTTGTTGTCGGCTGGCTATTTTACAAGGAACTTGAACCCTCGAAACTTGGCGAGATGTTCAAGCGCACCGCCGTCAATGCGTCGATGATCCTTTTCATGATCGCAGCCGCCAGCGTTTTTGGCTGGGTGATTATTTACGAAGAACTTCCGCAAAAACTGGCCGGGCTGATCACGTCGATCACGTCCGACCCGTTTATGTTTCTTTTGATTGTCAACATCGCGCTGTTGCTGGTTGGCATGGTGATCGATGGCATCGCTGCAATCATCCTGATCACACCCATTCTCTTGCCGATTGCCACAGGTTCCTACGATATCAGTCCTTATCAGTTCGGCGTTGTTGTCTGCTTGAACTTGGTGCTTGGCCTGCTTACGCCACCTGTTGGGATCGGGCTCTATATTGCGTCCTCCATGAGCGGAACGACCCCGAGCGCTATCCTCCGATCGCTCTGGTACTTCCTCTTCGCCGTAACGGGTGTTCTTGTTCTGCTGAGTTACTTTCCGATCTTATCAACCGCGTTTATCTGAAAAACAGAAATGGATGCAGCAAAAATTCTTCGGTCGTGGAAACGTGCTCTGGCCAATCAGAACGTCAAATCTTGAAAAAAGCCCACAAACCAAAGGTGGCTTGAATTCACGCGCGTTGCCTCTCAAGCCTTGTCAGCAATTCGCGCGAAAAAGCGGCAGGTTTCCTCAAGATCCCGCATTTTCGGGTTTCGCTTGAATGGGAGCGGCTTGCAGCATTGGGTGAGCTGTCGTCTCAAGGTACGAGATATCAAGCTGATCAAGAATAGATCCAACGGCACCGCAGTTTGCGCAATCGCCGTTACACGTCTTTCGGCTCACATTCGAAGAGATTGTACCGAGAGTGCTACAACAAGCCATCGTGGTGTGTCTCCCTCGGCATTCAATACGACTTCCGCGTCCCACTTTCATCTGGATTGAAGTCTGGCGCTTAAATAAAAAAAATACAAATTACTATGTAATTTAAGTATTATAGTGATTCTTGTTTCATTTATTCTAATTAAAAACTATAAGTCTGCGCAAGTTTATCTGATTTTACTGCCCTGTAGAATAGCCACACGTCCCCAGGCTGCTCAAGCAGGGAGGGTGTCCGGAACGGTGTTTTGTCTCTGAACCAGACCGGAACCGGCGCACCTCTTCAACCTGATTTGTATTGAGTCCCCAGCGCCCGTTTCCTAGTGTACAGATTGCACCAAGCACCGTGTTCCCACCGGTATCCAGACGAGCTGTGATGGCAGGCCAACGCAAGTGGACAGTCAAGATCGTGTCTGACTCTGCCCGAAAATTTCGGACCCGGAGAGCGTTTCGTTTGGGCGATCCCCGGGCCTACAGTGCTGTGCAAAGATACGGTTGGCTCGATCTGGTCTGCACCCATATGGAGTGCGGCAAGAAGGACTGGACGCTTGAAGAGTGCAGGGCGATTGCCAATCGGTACACCTGCAAGTCCCATTTTTTGAACGAAGCGAATGGGGCGTATCAGAGCGCCTACCGCAAAGGCTGGCTGACAGAAATCTGCAAACACATGAATCCCGTTCGATGATGTTTCGTTCAGCGGCTAGGCCGTTCCGGATCCTGTAAACTTCAGCGACTTCTTCACGGCTTTGGTCTTGGTTGGCTTGCGTTCGGTCAGAGTGTCCAGCTGCCTGGCGAGGGAAGACATGCTTTGTAGAAACAGCGTTGGATTTTCGCCTTCGCACAAGACCACCGCGCTCATCTGCCGAGTCAGACCGTCATTCGCCCGTTCTGCTTTGAGGAGCCGCATGAAGTGGCTTTCGTGATGCGCAAGCATCTTCCGGCAACAGGGGCATGTCGGATCAATGAAATCAAAGCTGGTCTTGCGGGTGCAGCGTAAGGCGCGAACGCAATTCATGACCTCGTGGCTGACAAGAGGCCCATCTTTTGCACCGAGTTCGCGCACGCTCATCGCGTAGCCTTCCTCCCAGGCGTGACTGCCGGGGTTCGCATAGGTCATGCAGAAAAGCCTGAGCACCTGAAGTACCAGAATTTCGTCCTGTAACAGGCCGGCACCCGTGACGGTTTCCCGCGCCGGTTGGCAGCCCTTTTGATTTTGTCGATGTGTCAAAGCGTTTCCCTGTCGTTCCTGTGAGCCGGGGGTGGCCCGTTGCCTGTGGTGAAGAGCGCGATCAAATGACCTGTCGTGGTGACAGCCCGAATTCACGCTTGAAGGCGGTTGAGAAGTTGGCGGGGCTGGAATAGCCGCCGAGATGCGCCGCCTCGGCTATCGTGACGCCATCCCTCTCCAGGGCTTCACGCGCCCGTTCGAGCATGAAGCGGCGGATGAAACGCGAGGTGGAAAGCCCGTAGCAGCGCGTTAGCAGCCGTTGTAGTGAGGTTTCGCTCATGCCCGTTTCAACGGCCAGTTCCTTTGCCGTAACCCAGTGGTCGCGCTCACGAGAGAGAAAGCTCTCGACGGCCTTTAGGCGTTGCCGATCCTGACTTGAGAGCGACTTTGCGCGGGGTTCAGCATGCTGTTCGGTGAACTGCCTGAAGGCATCCTCCAGGAGACCATAAACGCGCGCGGTGGCATAAAGACGTTCCTGGAAGGGCGATTGACCCGAAGTTGCGATGATCTGTTCAGCAAGCGAAAGCGCGTGCGCACTTGGGGTCCAGCTGAAGTGTGCCAGATGGGACTCCATGAAATCCACGATGGTGCTGAAGCCGGGGTCCGAAAGGTCGAGATGAGCCAGCAACCAGTCGTGTGAGATGGAAATTGTAACCTTCTTCAACCGGTTGCCGCGGCGCGCATGACGGACGAATTTCTCGGTCCGTTTTTGAGAAAACAGAGTTGCAACCGGTAGCCAGTTCCGGGTCTCGTTATCGTACCGGGGCATCGGGATCTGGAACGCGCCGACACTGGCGTCTACTTGGCCTTCAAGAAACACCGAAAGGCTACATCGGGGCCCGGTTTCCGTTTCGATTTTCAGATCGTGCAGATCTTCCGCGTTCGAGAAATGAACCGAAAGACCATCCTCGATCTTGAGGAACCCGATCGCACCGCGAAGGACGTCGTCGTCCGTCTTCAAAGACGGGCCAAGCCAGCGAACCTCACGGTCATCCGCTCTGATGATCAGGTCGGCCTTGGTCACATAGTTCTTGTGATGATCAGCTTGTACGAACATGAGATTCCATGCGTTTTCAGTTACTTGCCGTGGTGATTGGAAGATCGTCTGGCTGAGCTGATCCGGGAAACCGGCTTGCTTTGGCGGTGCGACGCATTTCGCAAAAGAGTTTGAGCGACTGGCAAACACATTCGAAATTGTGCCCTCGCTGCATGGCATTTATCAAATACATGACTTTTTAAGTCAAGTTTTAGTCTGCCGGAAATCGACAGCATTTCGGCGGAGCAGTGTCATGGTTGGGATTCAAGATGAAAACCGGAATAGCAGTGCGCTCAGCGATCCTCGCATCCGTCAGTGCAATCACTCTCGTCGCCACCGCAGCGTTTGCCGAAGATGTCGTTGAACTCGATACGATCGTGGTCAAGGACGATGCGGCGGAGCAGTTTCAATCGTTGGAGACCAGCGTTGAGATTTCGCGCGAAACGATTGAAGAGTTTCAGCCGGTCGATCTGAAGCAGCTGTTCCAGGTAACCCCATCCGTTACCACCGCCGGCGGCAGCCCGGCCTCCCAGAAGTTCTATGTGCACGGCATAGATCAGTCCAAATTGAGCGTGACCGTCGACGGAGCCCGTCAGAAGAACAATGTCTGGCACCACAATGGCAACCTCGGCATCAACCCGTTGTTTCTGAAATCCGTCGATATCAACGATGGTGTGGCACCGGCAGATGGCGGACCGGGCGCGCTTGGTGGAAGCGTGGCATTTGAAACGGTCGATGCTGTCGACCTGCTCAAAGAAGGCCAGAAGATGGGGGCGCTGGTTTCTTTCGGGTACGACACCAATTCCATGACACTGACCGGGACCGGATCGGCCTATGGGGTGGTCGATGGATTTGAGTACGTTGCGGCGCTGACGCGTGCTGAAGGGCAGGATTACGACGATGGGTCCGGCAATACGGAACTCGGAACCGCAGCAGATCTCTGGAACGGCCTTGGCAAGCTTGCCTATCAAAGCCAGGAGGGCCACAGGTTCGAATTTTCCGGAGAATATTTCCGTGACGATGGATATCGCCGACTGCGCACAAACATGGGCCTGGTCAGCGCGGACTTTAACGACAATCTCTATGAGCGGCTGACCACCACCTTCAAATACACGCTCGAAGGAGCGGATGGGTATTTTGATCCCGAAGTGCTGCTCTACTATAACCGAAACAAGCTGGAGCGTCCGAGTGAGCCTCAATACACGCGCGCCAGCGGCGACTTCAATTCCGACCTGCAGTCAATTGGCGGCCATATCCAGAACCGGTTTCACTTCGGTATGGGAACGGTGACCGCAGGTGTCGATTTCTATCACGACCATGTCGACATCGAGCGTTTCTGGTTTCCGGATGATGCCGACGAAACCATCACGAATGTAGGCGGCTATGTGCAGGCACGGCTCAGCCCCTTTGAACAGCTCGACGTTTCAACGGGACTGCGGGCCGATTTCCAAAGTTATCGGTCCGTCGACGATCAGACCTTCGACAATTTCGGTCTCTCGCCGAACGTCAATGTCGGCGTTGAACTCATCGAGGGGCTGACGGCGAATGCGGGCTACGCCTACGTCTTCGGCGGAATTGAACAAGCCGAAGCAGCACTCTTTCACGCGGGCGATTACACCTACGCACAGGACCTTGATCCAACTGCTGCGCACAACGCCAAAATCGGTCTGACATATCGCTACAACGGTCTGACCCTGGCCGGCGATCTCTTCTATATCAACATGTCCAATCCGGTTGCCTACGACTTTGCAACGCGCACCCGGATCAATGGCGACGATCTGATCTCGCAAGGGGTTGATCTGTCTGCACGTTACGACTGGGTGAGTGCCTATGTCTTTGCCGCCTATACCCATACGGACGTCAAGTATGGTGACAGGATTGCCCTTTCCAGTGACTACAACAATGCGGTTCCGGTGGGTGACCTGTTCTCGCTTGGCGCAGGCTACACGTTCCAGGAATGGGACCTGACCATCGGTGCGAATGCCGAAATCGCGCTGGAGTATTCCAATTCCGATCTTGCGGACAACGGCTATGAGGACCCGCTTCCGGGATATGAGGTCGTAAACATTTTTGCCGAGTGGGCGCCGCAATATGGAATGACCGACTTCAAATTACGCGGTGAAGTCAACAACTTGTTCGATGAAACATATTACAGCCGTGGAACCTTCAGCGCGACCAGCCGCGTCATTCCGGTGAATTCACCCGGCCGGAGCTTCATGCTCACGGCGTCAGCAAAATTCTGAGTAATTGCTCACATTTCTTTCTGCGAGCCGCTTCCCCCGGCTCGCCTTTTTGGTGTAAGGAACGGACAGCCAAGGCAATGATCATCGTCAAATCTACGGCGCAAACAGCCTCAGCCTCTAAATATCTTCAGCAACTTTGCAAACACTTCGCCCACAAGGTGCCAGCCCGATGGGATGCCCGGCGCGGGGAGGTGACCTTTCCATTCGGCCAGTGCCGGATGGAGGCAACCGACACGTGTCTGACGATCCAATGCGAAACAGACGAGGACCTGAAAATGGCCCGGATGAAAGGCGTGATCGACAACCACCTGGAACGGTTCGCCTGGCGGGAGGGGCTGAAGCTTCATTGGCAGCCTGGCCGAGCAGGTGACGGGCTGCAGCAATAGTAGAAAACAGGAGCGCGCGGATGAAAAGATCTCTGGCTGCGGCAATGTACTTCGCCCTGGGCTTGACCGCGTCTGCTGCAGGCGCGCAGACACCCGAGACGATTTCGATCCAGTTGAACACGGCTGAAACAACCGGCGCGGCATGCCGTTTGACATTTGTCATCCGCAATCAGCTGCAAACGCCGCTCGACGCGCTGGGTCTGGATCTCGTGATGTTCGACCAGACCGAAGGCGTTTCCGGCTATGCGGCCGTTGACTTCGGAGCCATGCCGCCGGGCAAGACCGTGGTGCGCCGATTCGATGTCGGCAGCGCTGCATGTGCAGATATTTCCAGGGTTCTTTTGAATGAGGTGCGCGATTGCACGTCAGCGAACGGACCGCTCAAGGATTGTCTGACGAAGCTGCTGATCACGTCCCGTTCCGAGATAGATTTCATTTTGTGAGGGGTGCGTCATGCCCTTTGAACTCGAACCGGTATTGCCACCGTTTCTTTCCCCGCTCGCCGGTCTCGTGGACCAGGGCGGGCCTGTCGTCATGCTGCTGCTCGGACTGTCGATCATCGCGGTTGCCTTGATCGCAGCGAAGGTTCTGCAGTTTTCGTTGCTTGGCGCCGGTCGATATGGCGGTGCGCGCAAGTCGCTCAAACTCTGGCTCGACGGCCAGCAGCAGGAAGCGCAGATTGCAGCGGCATCGAGCCGGTCCATTGCTTCCGACGTCATGCTGAAACTGACTAAGGGCAGCGCGCAAACAGACATTGATAAGGATCTGCTCAAGGAAGATGTCGAGCGGGTCTGCATCCAGAAAATAAACAGCATGCGGGCCTATCTGCGTCCGCTGGACATGATCGCCCAGACAGCTCCGCTCATCGGGCTGCTCGGAACGGTTCTCGGCATGATCGAGGCGTTCCAGGCGATGCAGGGTGCCGGTGCAGCCGTCGACCCTTCCGTCCTTGCGGGCGGGATCTGGGTCGCTCTGTTGACCACAGCAGTCGGGCTTGCCGTTGCGATTCCGGTTTCTGCCGTCGTCGGCTGGTTCGACAGCCGGATCGAGACCGAGCAGTCCGAAATGGAAGCCCTTGTAACTGCATTCTTCACAGGTGCGGTTGCTGAGCGCGGCGCGGCGCGGGTAGTCCCGCTGGAGGTCCAGGACACCGGAATGCGGCCGGGACATGCAGTTTAAGCCGAGAACAAAACGCAGGCCCGTTGGACTGACGTCACTGATCGACGTCATCTTTCTGCTTCTGCTGTTTTTCATGCTGGCGTCCAGCTTTACGCGCTATCAGACGCTCGACGTTTCCAGCGGCGGTGAGGGCGGAGGAGCAGAGGTCAAACCGGCCTTCCTGCGCATCCACAGCTCCGAAATAATCGACTTCAACGGTGTCCGTCTCAGTAAAGATGAAATGCCTGGCCGCTTTGCCAGCCTCAAGGACGGCGAGAACCGGGTCATCGCGATCTGGTCGGGACCGGAGGCGAACGTCCAGGACGTTGTCGATGTCATGTCGGCCGCACGGCAGAACGGTCTTAACACCGTTCTTGTTACTGGAAACTGAGGATTAGCCCATGCGAATGCGACAGCAGCAAAGACGTGACCCGCCGGAAAACACCATCCCGCTGATCAACGTCGTCTTTCTGATGCTGATCTTCTTCTTGTTCGCGGGATCGATTGCCAGGGACGATGCACGGAAGATCGAACCGCCGCTGAACATTCTCGAGGATGAAACCATCCGCTCAACCGGTGCGCTTGTGCTTGATCCGGAGGGCAGGACGTTTGCCGGTGAGGCTGAAGTCACTGTCTCGGACTGGCTCGCGGAAAAAGGCAGCGAAGAAGACGCGGACGGTCCGTTGAAGATCGCCGCTGACGGCACGCTCAAGGCGGATCAGCTTGAAAAGCTCCTGAAAGAGCTCAAGGCGGCAGGCCGCGAGGACATTGTCCTGATCACCAGAAGAGGTTTGAAGTGACGTTTCCGCGTCTTCTCGCCACTGGCCTTCTCGTTTCGGTTCTGCTTCACAGCGCCGGGTCGGCCTATTTTGCGGAAGATCCGAATGAAATCGCGATCGAAGCCTCGGCAGGTGGAGGCGTCTCTGTCATTGGCTCGATCGAGGATATGGTTGCAGGCAGCCAGGTCGATTCGGTCGAGGTCACGGACCCCGTCGAGGAAGTTGAACCGGATATGGATCCGGTTGAGCCTGTGCAGGAGTTGCAACAGGTTACTGCGGTTGAGCCGGTGCAAGCTGCGGCAGCGCTAGCGCCTGAGCCGGTTGCCGAGATACCAGTGAGCACAGCAGTGCCCGTGGAAACGCGATCGGCAACGCCCGTGGTTTCTGGTGTGACATCCGCGCAGCCCGTCAATTCAACAGATCGACCTTTTGAAGTTGAACCCGAAACATCGGAGACGGTTCCGGCACCTGCTGCGGAAACACCGGTCAGCGAGAAGGTTGAGGTTGCCGAGGCCGTAAGGGCAGAGCCTGCTGCCGAGGAAAGGGTTGAACCAGCTAGGGCGGCGCCAGTTGCGGTGCCGGTAACTGCCGAGCAGACCCCACAGCAAGACGTCGTCGAAGAACCGATCGACGTGCAGAAAGTCGAACCGCAAAAATCGATTGAAATCGCAAAGGCGGTTGCCGCGGAACCTGTCCCCGTCCAGGAAGCCGTGAAGCCAGACACCGACATACTTGAGGCGGTGCCGGAAACTCTGACGGAAGCAACGGTTACACCGAGGGCCAAGCCGGAACCCCCTGTCCGGAAAACACAGCCGAAAAAACAGACAAAAGAGAAAAAGCCGGTCCAGCAGGCGCAGCGGAAAGGGTCGGAAGCCAATTCGCGCAAGGGCGGCGAGAAGGTGACCAGCCAGACCGCGCGCGCAACAGCCACTGGCCGTGCGGATGCCAAGTCAAAGGACGGCGGCGACAGGGCAAAGTCGAATTATCGCGGCCGGGTCCAGGCGAAATTGCAGAGAGCCAAGCGAGCTCCGAAAGGTGCAAAACGCAAGAAGCTCGCCGGAGTGGTGGCTTTTTCCTTCGTGATCTCACCCAGCGGATCAGTCTCCTCCATCCGTTTGAGAAAGTCTTCAGGCAACGCGCTGCTCGACCAAGCGGCGCTCGATATGATCCGAAGGGCATCGCCGATGCCGAAATTTCCGAAGAACATGCCCCTGAAGTCTTTGCCGTTCAACGGCGCGGTCAGGTTTGAATGACCGGTCGCTGAAGCCAGGCGCTGCTTCATCTCACAACCCAAACAAACTGCCCTCTCTGCTCGCACGTTAGGGTACCCAAGGTGCTGTTGCAGTTTGCATTGCCGCGTCGTCTGAAACGACGTCAATTCTGTTGGTTCAAATCCGATGCTGAAACAATATTTCAAACAGTGTTTTACATGAGTAAAAAACTCATGTATACGATGCTGAGGGCGCGCGACAAGCGCTGGCCCAAGCCAATTTCGGCTGTCCTGCCGAATTCAGCCGCTCAACAGAAATTCTAATAACAAGGATCTGACCATGCTTGACCGCGTGCGTCTTTCGCTGCTGCTTGCGGGCACGGCATTTCAATCTGCGCTACTGGTGGGGGGCTCAGCCGCTCAGGACGCATCGCAATCCGGTCCGGCGAGTGGCGATACCGTCGTGTTGGACACCATCGTTGTCAACGCGAATGAAGGCGAGGAAGGTGACAAACACGCAGGCGCTGCTGATCGTGCAAATTCGGTCTATGTCTCGCAGGAAGACCTGCAACTCACCAATCCGCAATCGCTGAAGGACGTCTTTTCCGGCTTTGCCTCGATCTCCGTCGGCGGCGGCATCGGTGCGGCACAAAAGGTCTACGTCAACTCCATCGATGAGTTGAACCTTGCGGTCACCGTCGACGGTGTTCTGCAAAACAACCGGGTGTTCCACCACAACACCACCAACTATATCGATCCGACGCTGCTCAAGTCGGTTCGCGTGGACCCCGGCGTTGCACCGGCCGATGCGGGCCCGGGTGCGTTGGGCGGCTCGATTGTCTATGAGACCGTTGATGTCGGCGACCTGCTTCTCGGTGATCGAAGCTACGGCGGGTTTGCCTCGATCAGCTACGACACCAACAGCAACACGTTTACGGAAGCGGGGTCGGCATATGGCCGCTATGAAGGCTTCGAACTGCTCGGCTACATCAAGTACGCCAATGGCGACAACTATTCGGACGGCGACGGCAACGAGATAAACGGCACGGCGGCCGATTTCCTGAGTTTCCTCGGCAAGGCGGCCTTCCAGTCCACCGAAGGCCACCGTTTCGAATTCAGCGGGCAGCAGGTTCAAGATCATGCCTTCCGGCCCTACCGGGCAAATTTCGGCGGTCTGCCGTCAACGGAACCGGAAACGCGCCGGTACGAAATCACGCAGCGCACGGTCTCGGCGAATTACGGCATTGAGGGTGCAGATGGTCTCTTCGACCCGAGCGTCGTGATCGGGTACAGCGAAGCATCAACAGAAGTTCCCTATTTTTTCCATCGTGGCTCAGGAACACTGCTGAACATCGAAAGCGATGGCAACGCCTGGACATGGTCCGGCAAGGCCGAAAACACCTTCAACATCGATGACAAGAATTCCGTGACCGCGGGTATCGATTTCTACAATGCCGAAAGCAAATATTCAGACGCGATTTACAGCCCGGATGGCTACAAGGAAAAAGCGCGCAACATAGGCTTTTATGCCCAGGCGCGGGTATCTCCCATCGAGCGTGTGCGCCTCTCCTTTGGTGGACGCGGCGATCAGCAATGGTTCACCGGCGTCGATGGCGCGGAACTCGATAATTTCGGACTGAGCGGCAACGTTTATGCGGAGGTCGACCTCAATCAGTACGTCTCCTTGAATGCGGGCTATTCGAATGTCTTTGGTGGCATCGACCTTGAAGAGAATTACATCTTCGACAGCATCACAGGTTATGACGGGTTGAAGCCGGTGAGGTCTCAAAATCTGATCGCCGGGGCGAAGATCGAATATCGCGGCATCAGTGTCACAGGTGATGTCTATCAGACAGACTTCTTTGATTACCGGGAGTATTCAGGTGCCCTCAACGTCCACAACACGGACTTTCATGTGCAGGGTTTCAAGATCGGTGCCGGCTACAACTGGGACAATGGCTTCGTGCGGGTGTCCTATTCCAACAGCGATCTGAAGAACGACGATGGCTATGTCGATTCCTTCTCAGCCAGCGAAACCGGCGCGCCCATCGGCCAGATCATCGCCGCGGAAATCGTGCACACGTTCGACAAGTACGACCTCACTGTCGGATCGAGCATCGATGCCGCCCTGGAATATGACGGGCCGGAAAAGGCCGGATATCTGCCAGTGCCCGGCTACTTCGTTGCAAATGCATTTGCCGAGTACAAACCGGAAAGGCTGGAACATCTTACGTTGCGCCTGGAGGCGAATAACATTTTCGACGAAACCTACGCGGAAAGGTCCACCTATGGCGTCGAATACGGGCTCGATGAATTGACGCCTCTTTATGAGCCGGGACGGTCCTTCCTTTTGAAGGCGAAGCTCAGGTTCTGAGTTGCGAAGAACGGACATGCAAAGGCAAGCCGGAACCTTGATGGTTCCGGCTTCTTCTTATTGGAAGGGCAGCTCGTGAGTTCAGATGTGATGCAACGCGACGGTAACCCCATCGATGGTCTGAATACGCACCGGCATGTCATAAACCGCCGACAGGTTGTTTTCCGTCATGAAATCGGCTGTCGCGGAATGGGAAACCAATTCCCCGTCTTTCAGCGCGACAATCCTGTCGGCATAGGCGGAGGCATAGTTGATCTCGTGCAGCACGACGACGATCGTCTTGTCATACTGATCGGCCATGTCGCGCAGCTGAAGCATGAGGTCGCGGGCAAAGTGCATGTCCAGATTGTTGAGCGGTTCATCGAGCAGGAGATATTCCGTAGCCTGCGCATAAGCCATGGCAACAAGGACGCGCTGCCGCTGCCCGCCTGACAGCTCATCTATGAAACGGTTCGAAAGCGCCTCAAGTCCAAATTCTTCAAGGGCCTGGTCGACCTTCTCCCGGTCTGTTTCCGTCGGACGCCCCTGGTGATGCGGGAAGCGGCCGAAGGACACCATGTCGCGAACGGAAATGCGGGATGCCACATGGGTGTCCTGTCTCAGGATCGCAAGCTTTTTTGCGAGTTCCCGCGAACCACTGGTCGCGACATTCATGCCATCAAATGAAATCCGGCCTTTTTGCAGCGGCAGCAGCCTTGCCATCAGGGCAAACAGGGTGGACTTGCCGGCCCCGTTGGGACCAATGAGCGCCGTGATGCCGCCATTCTTGATGGTGAGATTGATGTCACGCAGGATCAGAGAGCGGCCGTGATGAAAGGTGACGTTTTCGATCTCAATCATATCCGCGCCTTTCTGAGGATGAGGAACAGGAACACCAGTCCACCGAGAAACTCGATGACGACGCTCAGGGTTGCGCTCATTCCGAGCAGTCTTTCAAACACCGCCTGACCTCCGACAAGAACGCAAATGGAAATCAGGACCGCTGCGGCGAAGACGGGGCCATGGCGATGCGTCTTCATGATTTCGTAGGCCAGCGCGCTCACAAGCAGTCCGAAGAAGACGATTGGCCCGACCAGCGCCGTGGAAACAGCGACAAGCACGGAAACCAGCGTCAGTCCGATTAAAAGTTCGCGCCTGTGGTTCAGCCCGAGACCGATTGCCTGCTCGCGCCCTAGCGCCATGACATCCAGCGCATGCCGTCTGTTCCAGACGAGGGCGGTACACAGAAGTATCACAGGTGTTGATATGGCGAGCAGGTTGGTGTCGACACGGTTGAAGCTCGCAAAGAGAGAACCCTGCAGGACGGCAAATTCGTTCGGGTCGATCAACCTTTGAAGAAGGCTGGTCAGGCTGCGGAAAAGGACACCGAATACAACGCCGACAAGCAGCATCCTGAAGAGGTCCTGCACGCCCTTGCCGAGAAGTGTGCCGAAGAGAAGAAGTGCAGCGCCTGTGAGCAGAACCACTCCACTGACGAAAGTTACCTCCGGGCTAAGCGAAGCGTATCCGAGGCCGCCAAAGGCGAAGACCAAGGCGGTCTGCAACAGCACATAAAGCGAATCGCAGCCCATGATGGTGGGTGTCAGGATGCGATTGGCCGTCAGGGTTTGAAACAGCACCGTGGAAAGCGCGACCGAGGTCCCTACGAGAACAAGCGCGATCAGTTTCGTTCCTCGGAAGACGAGAATAAAGTCCCAGCTTCCACGCGCTCCAAGCGTCATGAAGGCTGCAATCGAAACCAGCGCACAGGCTGCCAGCCAGAAAAGTTTCCTAGTCATGCCGGGCCGGCCTTGTGAATAGCAGCCAAAGGAAGACGCCGGTTCCAAGAACACCGAAAATGGTGCTTGCCGGTATTTCGTATGGATACCGGATCAGGCGTCCGAGCAGATCGCTGGCAAGCACCAGTGTTCCACCGGTAAGTGCGACCAGCGGCAGCGTGTCGCGCGCATTGTCGCCCTTGTATCGGCTGACTATGTTCGGCACGACAAGGCCGACAAAGGGCAGCAAACCGACGGTCAGGACCGTGAAAGACGTGATCAGCGAGACGATGCTCAGGCCCGCGAGCATCACATACCGATAATTCAGGCCCAGGCCCGTCGCGGTCGCCTTGCCGAACCCGGCAACCGTGAACTGATCGGCATAGAGATACGCGACAAGCGCCACGCCTCCAGACAGCCAGAGCAGTTCGTAGCGGCCCTGCAGCACACCTGAAAACTCGCCGTTCATCCAGACCGACAGGTATTGCAGCAGATCGTATTCGTAGGCGATGAAGGTGGTAACCGCCGCGATGATGCCGCCATACACAATCCCGGTCAGCGGGACCAGCAGGGGCTGCGTTGGAGGAAGGCGTTGCACGATGGCCAGAAACACCGTGGTTCCTGCGAAAGCGGCCGCGCTTGAAATGGCCATTTTGGCAAGGAGAGAGGCAGTGGGGGCAAGCAGGGTCATGGCCAGAAGGCCGAGTGCGGCGCATTCCCCGGTGCCGGTCGTTGCCGGTTCAACGAACCGGTTGCGCACCAGCATCTGCATGATCACACCCGCGACCGCCAGAGATGCTCCGGCCAGGATTGCGGCGAGGGTTCTCGGCAGTCTGCTGACAAGCAGGAGATCACCGCTGTCACCGCTCCTGAAAAGGTCGAAAAAGCGCACATTTGCTGCGCCGGTTGCCAGGCTACCGGCAACCAGCGCAGCCAGGGCGAGGATCAGAAGGAGTGATCCGATCCTGCGCTGTGAATGAGAGCGCGAGCTCAAGGGCGCCGCTGTCCGTCAATTCGGTTTGGAAAAGGCCTGGGCGAGGTCGTCCAGTGTGCCTGTCAGCGACTGGTAGCCTCCGGCAGCGATATAGACCTTCGCGGCATCAAGATAGATCACCTGTCCCGATTTCCAGGCATTGGTTTCCGCGATCAGCTTGTTGTCGAGCGTTTCAGCTGCAAGCGCCGTGTCTTCACCAATTGCAGCGGCGCGGTCAATCACGATCAGCCAGTCCGGGTTTGCGTCGCGTATGAATTCGAAGGAGACGGCTTCGCCGTGGGTTGAGGCCTTTACATCATCAATGACCGGGTCAATGCCGAGTTCGGAATGGAGCCATCCGAACCGGGAATCCTTGCCATAGACGCTCAGTTTTGGTCCGTTGGTGAGCACGATCAACGCATTGCCGGCTTCAGTTGTCTTTTCGCGCACAGCTTTTGTTAACCGGTCAAGCTCTTGCGCCAGTTCTGTGGCTTTTTCCTCTTTGCCGAAAATCTTGCCGTAGGCTTCAAGCCTGGCCTTGGCCTGATCCAGCAGACCATCGCCCCAGATGGTCATGTCGATTGTCGGCGCAAGTTCTGACAGCGCGCTGACCTGTCTCGAAGACCGGCCGCCTGCGATGATCAGATCGGGCTGAAGCGCGTTGATGGCTTCAAAGTCCGGCTCGAACAGAGAGCCGACGATCTCTGCATTTTTTGTGGGCTTCTTGAGGTAGTCGACATAGGTCCGGTTCGGGACACCGTCGGCCGATACCCCGAGCGCGTTGAGCGTATCCAGCGCGGCGATGTCGAAAACGGCGATCGTTTCCGGCTGGGGATTTATCTCCACGACGCCCGTTGCGGTTTCGATGGACGTCGGTTCAGCCAGGGCCGTTTGAAGGCAAAAGCCTAGTGTTAGCAAGGCTGCCGGGATGCGGAACAAGCGCATGTTGGTCTCCGTTTAAGAGCGCCTGGCTGTTCCGGGGGAGTGGCTGAGCGGTAGGGTGAGAGGCCGGCGGTCTTTGGCTTGCCGGCCTGGTTGTTGTGATGCCAAAAACCTGGAGCGGTTTCAATAGGCTGTAGGCGTTACCGGGTCTTGATTCTGCTGATATAGGCTTCGACGCCTGCAAACAGGAACTCCCTGAGTGCTTCCAGCAGAACATCGTCCCTGTTTTCGCGGCTCATGCTGGGCATGGCGGCAACAGAACTCATGAACATCAGGCCGATGAGGGCAGGGGTTTCAAGGTAGTTTCGCCGTTCCTCCGGAACGCTCGCTGCGAGAAGTTTTTTCAGTCTGGAGATACCGGGTGCCTGATAGTCTTGTGCGCGTTCGAGAACGGCTTCCTGTTCGGCCGATGCGCGCTGGATCAGAAGAATGAACGGGCCGAGTTCACCGGTCTCGTTGTTGAAGCCGAGATGGGAAAGCGCATTGAAATAGGCCCCGACGAGATCACGAACGCCGGGGGCACTGTTGTCTGTTCGCTGCTCCACGATTTCGACTCTTTTGAGAAGTTCGGTATCGAGCTGCAGGAACCTGTCCTTGAGCAGTTCCAGCAAGAGTTCCGTTTTGCTGCCGAAGTAATAGTTGACCGCAGCAACATTCGCTTCCGACGCATCCGTTATTTCTCTGACCGACGTTGCGGCAATGCCCTTTTCGGCCATCAGTTTTTCCGCGCAGATCAGCAGTCTCTGCCGTGTCGATTCCGGATCCATGTTTCCTCCCCGCATCTATGCCCGGATTTAGACTGTTTGAAGCAATATTTCAAACGCTGTTTTATGAGCTGCAGTCAAAAATTCTTTGAAAAACCATCAAACCGGCAAACCGGTCATGTTTGAAATGATCGATACAAACACCTGAAAAATATGGAAAAATAGCAGATATACACTTTTTCAATATTGAGATTGAAAAAATGAGTAAAAGCTCATATTAATTCCTGCATCAAATTCTCAGGATTTATAAACCATCTCAGCGAAAAAAAATCCAAGCCAAAAAGCCAGGACGTTGAAAAAAATGGGCAGTAGGGCACATGTTGAAATATTCTGGCTTCGTCACGGCCGCGCTTCTCGCGGCTGTGCAAGGGGTGAATGCGCAGGATCTGACGCTTGAAGAGGAACCCGCACTCAGCACCGAAGACGCGATTGCGCTGGATCTGATCGTCGTCAAGTCGGCGACCCGGACCGAAACTCCGATCTCCGAAGCCACCGTTTCCGTTTCCGTTGTCACCGAGGAACAGGTTAAACGTCAGTCCAATATCAACACCAATATCGGCCAGATCCTTGCGAAGACCGTCCCGGGGTTCGGACAGTCGACCGAGAACCTCACCGAGTATGGACAGACACTGCGTGGAAGAAACTTCCTCACCCTGATTGACGGTGTCCCCCAGACCAACAATCTCAACAACAACTACCGGGCCCTCAACAGCATCAGCACGACGGCAATTAGTCAGATCGAAGTCGTCAGGGGCGCAACGGCCGCCTATGGGTTTGGCGCACCCGGCGGATTGGTGAACATCATCACCAAGAAGCCGGAAGACGGAGAGTTCAACGCCCATCTGAGCGTTGGCGTGAAGGCGTCACCCGTCAGTCTGACGGAATCCTTTGCCTATCTGACCGAGGCTGGCGCTTCCGGTGCAAAGGACGGGTTCTATTATCTTGCGAACGGAAGCTGGGAAGACACCGGAGCGTCCTTTACCGCTGATGGTAAGCGCAGACCACCGGACTCCTTTGGGACGCAAGGCGGAACCGACGACATTTACGCCTACAACTTTCTCGGAAAATTCGGCTACGCGCACGAGAGCCACAATTTCGAGATCAGCGCCAACAAGCACCGATACTGGCAGGACAGCAACTGGGCCGGTCTCGTCTCCGGCGGAAGCCGGCCAGGCAACTCGAGTGCCACGCCGTCCCGAGGCGACCTCAACACCGTGACCCCGGGTACCGACAATCTCACGGTCAACGGCACATACACAAACGATGATATCCTCGGCGGCACGTTCGAGTTCCAGACCTACTACAACGACAATACGACGACTTTCACCAGAACCGAGTTCCTGGGTACGCAGTTCGATCAATACGAAACGGAATCGCAGAAGATAGGCGGACGGGCGACGTTCGATACCCCGCTTCCATGGGACCGGCTGCCGGTCGATCTTGTCTGGGGCCTCGATGTCCTGAACGACCGCACCAAGGTCAATCCCATTGACGGGCCTGTTGACACGCCGGAATACGATCTCTTGGGCATTGCTCCCTTCGCGCAGCTGCGCGCGGACCTTTTCAACGATCGCGCAATCATCACGGCAGGCGTTCGCTATGAGCATCTGGCGGTGGATATCAAGGACTATGTCAACGAGATCGGCACGTCCGTAAACGGCGGTACGCTCACATTCAGGGAACCTCTCTTCAACGTCAGCGGCTCGTTCGACGTCAACGACACGTTCACGGTCTTCGGCGGGTTCTCCCAAGGATTCCAGCTCGGCGACCTCGGCCGCTATCTCTATAACTCAAGCTTCACCGACGTCTCCCAGCTCTCCGATGACGGCCAGAAAACCGATAGCTACGAAGTGGGTGTCCGCGCGGTTGGCAATGCCTGGGACGCGTCCGTGACCGGGTTCTACAACAAGTCCGACAACGGCGTGACCTATGATGCAAACCTGGACATCGTTCTGGCTCCCGAGCAGATCTGGGGCATTGAAGTCGCCGCCAATTTTGAGGCGACCGACCAGATCACGGTCGGGGGCACGTTGACCTGGCTTGAAGGGGAATACGACACGGACGGCGACGGCAAATACGACTCGGATCTGGGATCCGACCGGATCGCACCGCTCAAGCTCACCGGATACATCGAATATGCGCCGAGGGAGTGGGCAAATCTGCGCCTTCAAGGCCTTTATTCCGGTTATCGGAACCCTGACAGTGACCAGTTCACGGGATTGGAGTCGATTGATCCGTACTTCGTGATGGATGCCTTTGCCGATTTCCAGGTGAACGAGCAGTCGAGGATATCGCTCGGCGTTGAGAACATATTGAATGCGGATTATGTTCCGGTGCTGCAGCAGTCCTATTCCGTTGAGTCCATCGGATATGATGACTACTACTACGTGAAAGCGCCAGGAACGACGTTCTCAGCCAAATACACCGTCAAATTCTAAATCCTGCGCCCGTCGAACCGGTTTCGGCGGGCTCGCTTTGCAGTTCATTTTGCAAGATCGAAAAATGCCTGAAAACTCTCAAAATCCCGGGATTGACCGGACATCTGACCTTTTCTCTTGCCGGGACGTGCGTGTGGAAGCCGGTGGCCGGTTGCTTCTTTCGCTGGAAAGTCTTGGTTTTGAGGGCACGCACGTGACCGGCCTTGTCGGCCAGAACGGATCAGGCAAGTCGACCCTGCTGAAACTTCTGGCCGCTCAGTTGACGCCCCATTCCGGCGATGTCGTCTTTGACGGCAAGCCGCTTGAAAAATGGGAGCGGCGCGCGCTCGCACGCTCGGTTGCCTTCCTGCCGCAGGAGCCGCCCGCGACGCGCGGGCTGCTGGTGCGCGAACTTGTTGCCATGGGCCGATATCCCTGGCACGGCGCATTCGGCCGTTTCAGTGAGATTGATCAGGAAAAGACCGAAGATGCCATGCGGCTCACGGATATTGCCCATATGGCGGACCGCCTCGTCGATACCCTGTCCGGTGGGGAGAGGCAGCGCGCCTGGATCGCCATGATGGTCGCGCAGGATGCCAGGTGTCTGCTTCTGGATGAACCCATATCGGCACTGGATGTCGCCCACCAGGTGGAGGTTCTCAAGCTCGTCAGGGATCTCTGCCACACGCGCAATCTGACAGTTGTTGTGGTGCTGCATGACATCAACATGGCCGCCCGGTATTGCGACCGGATGGTTGCGCTCAAGGAGGGCCGGTGCGTTGCGGACGATGTACCGGAAGTCCTCTTGCAGGCAAACGTGCTGGAGCAGGTTTTCGGTGTTCAGATGTGTGTCATGCCGCACCCGGATGGCCACGGAGTTCTTGCCTATGTTGCTTGACCGCCGGAGGTTCCTGAGCGGCGCGGCAGCCGTTTCAGCAACATCTGTTCTGCCCGCGTCCGCACGTGGTCGTCCGCGGATCGTTTCGCTGGACTACGCCGCTGCGGAAACCCTGATCGAACTTGGAGATCCGCCGGTTGGTGTTCAGTCCAGCGATCACTGGGATCGCTGGGTCGTTGAACCCGAACTGCCGTCTTCGGTTGCAAATGTCGGTCAGGATCTGGTCGTCAATCTGGAAGTGATTGCGTCTCTGAAGCCGGATCTCATCCTGACGACCCCCTATACTGACGCCCTGAGGGCGCGGTTGGAAACAATTGCGCCGGTGCATCTGATTTCCGTCTATGACGGCAGCGGGACACCGCTGGCAAATGCCTATCGGGAAACACAGAAACTCGGTCGTCTTGCTGCGCTTCAGGCGGAAGCGGCCGAATTCCTTGAGGCCGCCGATGCCGCGTTTGCTGCGATGCGCGAGCTGCTTGCTGTCAGAAAGCAACCGCCTGTTACCCTTGTCAACTTCATGGACGACCGGCATGTCAGGGTCTATGGGGCAAGCGCACTTTATCAGGACGTTCTCGACAGACTGGGCCTGCAAAACGCCTGGACCCGCCCGACGAACTACTGGGGCTTTGCAACGGTTGGTCTGGAAGAACTTGCCCGGCATGCGCCTCCGGATATGCACCTCATTGCCTTCGAGCCGATCGTGGATGACATCAAGCCGACGCTGCAATCCAGCCCGCTCTGGCGGTCTATGCCGGTTGTTGCGGACGGTCGGTACGCCATTTTTCCCGCAGTTCTCACCTTCGGTATGGTCCCGTCCGCGCTCAGATTCGCCCACCTGATCACCGATTATTTGACGGGGCAGGCGGCATGAGCGTTGGGACACTTCATAATCGTGCGCCCTGGCTTTCCGGAGCTTTGTTCCTGATCGCCGCACTTCTGTGCTGGCTTCTGATCTCCACCCGGATTCCCATGCTGCTTGCGGACCCGGTTGGATACGACGTGGAGCGCATGATTGCGCTCTATTCCACGTTGCCGCGCATGGCAACGGCATTGATGTGTGGCGCCGCCTTGTCGTTGTCCGGAGTTCTCCTGCAGATCGCCCTGCGAAACCCGCTTGCCTCGCCAACGACGCTTGGTGTTTCGGCCGGTGCCTATCTTGCGCTCGTGCTTGCGTCGCTGTTTGCCCCGGCCTTGCTCGTGTTCAGTCGGGACCTTGTGGCTGCCTCCGGTAGTCTGGTTGCCGCTGGTCTTGTTTTCGCAATGGTTTCAAGGCGTGACTTTTCACCGGTGACGCTGGTTCTTGCAGGTCTGGTTGTCAGCCTCTACTGCGGCGCTGCCGCGACGCTGCTCGTTCTCTTGAATGACCGCTATCTTGCGAGCCTTTTCATCTGGGGTGCTGGATCCTTGTCGCAGCAAAGTTGGGCGATCCCGCTTGGTCTTGCCCCGAAGCTTGGGCTTTTATTGATCGCAGCCGTGTTGCTGCTGCGGCCCCTGACGATTTTAAGTGTCGGTGATGACGCGGCGAAGGCGCTCGGCGCATCGCCGTCAAGGTTCCGTTTCCTTGCGGTCGCTCTGGCCGTCTGCCTTGCCGCCGTTGTCACAAGTGCTGTCGGTGTCATCGGTTTCATCGGTCTTGCCGCCCCGGCTCTTGCCCGGCTGTCCGGGGCGCGAACGGTCGCCAGTCAGCTTGTCTGGTCAACCCTGATCGGGGCGGCGCTGTTGTTTTTGACCGACAACGCCATCCAGCTCTTTGCCGGCCAGTTTGCGAATTTTATCCCGACAGGCGCGGTCACCGCATTGTTCGGCAGCCCCTTGTTGCTTGTTCTTCTGCGCAGGACACGCTCGCTTTCGGTCCCCGCAAGCCCGCCTTACTCTGTTGCGCGTTGGAAGCTGCCTATTCCTTTGACACTATGCGCGGGTATCCTTCTGCCTCTCTTTCTCTGCTTGGCCAGCATCGGCATCGGCAAGTCGGCAGGCAATTCCTGGGAGCTGATCTTCTTCAATCCGGCGATTGAACTGATGCTGGAGTTGCGTGTGCCCCGCGTCTTGAGTGCTGCGACGGCGGGCGTCATGCTGGCAGTCGCCGGTGTCATCCTGCAACGCCTCTCGGGCAACGACATGGCGAGCCCGGAAGTGCTCGGCATCAGCTCGGGGGCCATGCTCGGTTTGGCCTTTGGTGTTTTCTTTCTTGCGCCAGGTCAGACCGGTGCCCTGGTCGGATCCGCGAGCATCGGTGCCCTCGGCATCATGGCGCTCATCCTTCTGCTCAGCCGGAAAACCGGGTTTCAGGCGGAGCGCATGGTGCTTGCAGGCATCGCGTTCACGGCATTGCTGGACGCATTCATCGGGGCTCTGGCTGCAACCGGTGACCTGAGGTCGCTGCTCCTGCTGCGCTGGATGAGCGGTTCGACCTATGGCGCATCCGCGTCCAGTGCCGCCTTGTTAGCAGGCCTCTCCGTTCTTCTGGTGGGCGTGGTGCTTGTCTTTGTACGCTGGATCGATTTGCTGGGTCTCGGCGGTGAAATGGCCGGCTCTCTCGGTCTCCGGGTCAGATCGGCCAGAGCCTTGCTCTTTGCGCTTGCCGGGTTGCTGACGGCGGTGGCAACGATATCCGTCGGCCCACTCAGTTTCATCGGTCTGATGGCACCTCATATCGCGCGTCAACTGGGCTTTCATGGCGCGCGTGCGCAGATCCTGGTGTCGGCCTCAGCCGGAGCAAGCCTCATGGTTCTTGCCGACTGGATCGGCCGCTACGGCTACTTCCCTTATGAGATGCCGGCCGGCCTCATTTCTGCGCTTGTCGGGACACCATTCCTGATGCTGCTCCTGAGCCGGCAGCGCGCATGAGGGGGCGGACCAACCTATTGGACGGAACAGGCTGGAGGCATGTTTGACATATCAATCTAGCGCGCGCGTTGCCCTGTGCGATGCCGACCTCTTGCTCGGCAAGCTGGTATCTCATGCGGCGGAGCATGACGCTGTAATCGAACAGAACGAGCCGAACGACCACACAATTTTTGTCGGCGAAAGCACCATTCGTGTCGTCTCGGATGGCGTCAGCCTTTCAATGGAAGTGTGCGCGGTTTCAGAGAGCATTCTTTATTTCCTGAAGGAGGCCTCCGTCAGGCACTTGGCCGAACTGGTGCCAAAGGCTGCAAAAGAGTTGCTCTGGCAGGACACGGCATCGCGCGAGAAGACGTCGGCCCTTCCACCGAGTTTCTTCGAATTGACGGTCGTCGGCAAAAGCACGCCCATGCACGGTTTGATCCGCTTGAAACTTGCCGGGAAAGCAGACCTCGGTTCATTGGCCGGGCCTGGCATCCATGTGAAACTCATGCTGCCAGCGATTGCCGGCAAATCTCCGGTCTGGCCGCGCGTTGCACCGAATGGCACAACGCTCTGGCCCGACGGCGATGACGCGCTTCATGTGCGCTATTACACGATCAAATCGGTCGATCCTGTGCAGCAGACGGTCGAAATAGACATTGTGAAACACGCAGGTGGTCTCTTTGCCGAATGGGCGGAGCGCGCCGGAAGCGGCGAAAAGGTTGGTTTGCTTGGTCCGGGCGGCGGAGAGATGCCGCCAGCGCATGCGCGTGTCCTGATCTGCGGAGACCAAACAGCTCTGCCCGCCATCGCTCGCATGCTGGAACACCTGCCGCAAAATGTGTCCGGACATGTCATCGCCGAAGCGGCAAATAAGGATGAGCTTGCTGCCTATTTGCCGGATACGCCGCTTAGTCTTCGCGCGCTGCCGGTCTCCTGTTTCAGAGCCTCACTGCGCAGAACCGTGTCATCGCTGGTTGCGGGGGAAAGACCGGACTTTGCCTGGTTCGCCGGAGAACACGAGACTGCCCAGGACATGCGAAGGTTTTTCAAAAAAGACCTTCATCTGCCCAAAGGCAGTCAGTTTGCAATTACTTATTGGCGGGACGGGGCACCACTCAGAGCGGACTGAAGGCATTGATCTTCAGTCATAAGCATGTGTAGGACGAGGTGGCGCATTGTGTTTTTTAACGCGCACTAACATATTGAAAGATGATTTCCGGGGGAGGGATAAAGTGGCAGAAGCCGCGTCAAAGGGTGTTTCAAAGCGGAAGGTTGCGCAACAAGAGCGCTCCAGGGCGAAGGTTCAACTTATCCTCGACACGACCCTTCAAATGCTCAACGAGGGGCCTGCCGACAAGATAACAACCAACGAGATCGCCAATCGGGCGGGGATCAGCATCGGGTCGCTCTACCAGTTTTTTCCCAAGAAAGAGGCTGTCTTCTATGAGCTCTTCAGCCAGTGGCTGCAAGAGACGCTGGACCGGTTGGACGATGTCGGCAAGCGGTTCGACGGAAGTGAAGACCTCGGGGAGCTTTCAGATGCCGTGTTCGAGTGTCTGTCCCGGGACGACACGATCAACTCCCGCGGACACTGGCAGCTGCTCCGCGCGATGGGGAGCACGGAAGAGCTTGTCGCGCTGGAGGCGGAGCACCAGCAGGAGGTGTTCCGGCGCATCGTGGAGTTTCAGAAGAAATTCGGCCGCAAAATCCCGCCATCCCAAACGGAAGTCCTTGCAATCCTTCAGCACCACGTCACTGTCGGCTGCCTGGCAACAGCTGCCCAGGTCGGAAATCACGCTGAGCGCAAAAAGGTTCTGGAGTGGGGCCGAAAGACGATGAGGCTTGTCTACGACATCGACAAACTGAACTCGAAATGAGGCTGATGTTAGTAACTTGTTCGCCTCTTTTCTTGGCGCCGTTCACAACAGATAGGGCAACCGAGCGGCTCGAACGGGAACAATCGTGGTGCCAGCAACGGCTTGAAGCATAGGGTGGACGATCTGGAAAAATCTCTAGATCGCAGGCAGAAAATAGTGTTGCCCATCGCCAGTTTCGTATCGCTTCACGGCAATATCATACGTTTTCGAAAGAAGATCCGGGTGCAACACCTCCGCAGTCGCACCAAGGCCCATTGGCTTTCCTGATTTCATCACAAGGCACCGATCCGAAAAACTTGCGGTCAGGTTAAGGTCGTGCAGAACAGCAACGACGCCGCCGCCACTCCTGGCATAATCCTTTGCCAGCTGCATGATCTGGTATTGATGCTTGATATCGAGACTGGAAACCGGTTCGTCCAGAAACAGCCAGTGCGGTGTACCGCTATCCGAAACCGATTCCCATACCTGGCAAAGAACCCTTGCCAGGTGGGCTCTTTGCTGTTCTCCACCGGATAAATCCTGGTAGGTACGACCCTCGAAACCTGACAACCCGACGCGGTTCAAGGCGTCCCGTACCCGGTTCGAGCGCCATTGGCGATCTCCAACGCTGCTGTCGAGCCCAAGGCTGACGAGCTCGGAGACGGTCAAAGGAAAGGACAAAAAACTTGCTTGTGGCAACACGCCCCGGATCGCGGCCTGTTCTTTAGGGGGCATCTGGCGGACTTCCTTTCCAGCCATAGCGATTGTGCCCTGATATGCGATCTCACCGGTGATGGCCCTGAGCAGTGTTGTTTTGCCGGAGCCGCTGGGTCCGATGACCGCTAGCAATTCACCCGCACGCGCGTCGAAGGACGTTTCGGACACAATCGTGGTCTTTCCGATCGTGACGGAGAGACCGGACACGCTGAGGCTGTTGTTTTGCAAATCAAGCGCGATGCTCCTTTGGTGCTGCGCAGTCATAGTCCCATGAGCCCGCGTTTGCGCAACAAGATCCAAAGGAAGAACGGTGCGCCTGCGAATGCTGTAATGATGCCGATGGGCAACTCGGCAGGTGCAACAATGGTCCGGCTGACGGTATCCGCGGCAATGAGCAATGCAGCGCCCAACAGGGCTGCCGCCGGAAGCAGGTAGCGGTGATCCGGTCCAATCGTCAAACGAAGGAGATGCGGTACGACGATACCGACAAAACCGATGCCTCCGCTGACGGCCACCGAAGCACCTGTGGCCCCGGCAACGAGCAGGATGCTGATGTTCTTGAGTGTCTGTACGCTGATCCCGATATGCCGTGCCGCCGCCTCGCCAAGCATGAGAGCGTTCAGACCGCGTGCCAGGAATGGAACGCAAACCAGCATCAGTCCTATGATCGGTCCCGCAGAGGCGACCTTTTCCCAGTTGGACCCTGCCAAGGAGCCAAGACCCCAGAATTGCAGGTCCCTGAGTTGCTGATCATCGGAGACGTAGACAAGCAAACCTGTGAGGGCGCCAGACAACGCTCCGAGCGCAATCCCGGCCAGCAGCAGTGTTGCCACGGACGTGATGCCGTGCTGGGTGCCGATCCGGTAAAGTAGAAGCGTTGTCAGAAGACCGCCGATGAATGCGGCGAGCGGAACGGCGTAGATCCCCAGAACGGCGGAGATGGGCGCAAGAGTGGTGCTGCCGAGCACGATGAACAGCGCTGCCCCTAGGCCTGCGCCAGCCGATACGCCAACGATGCCGGGGTCCGCGAGAGGATTGCGGAAAAGGCCTTGCATGACGGCTCCTGAAACCGCCAGGGCTGCGCCAACCAGCGCTCCGAGCAGGACACGTGGTAGCCGGATATCTACCACGACAACCCAGTCGCGACTGGAGACGGCAGCTGGGATCTCAGGAGAGCCTGTCCATATGTAACCGGGCAAATACCGGAGGACGGTCCCGACCTCGACGGGTATCGGCCCAATGGCGAGAGCAGCCCACATGACGATGATCATTAATGCCGTGAGACAAACAAGAACAGCACGTGCAAGAGGTTCACGATTGCCGGTACGCACGGAAGCAAGACTGAAAAACCCGGAAATCTTGCGAGGCAGTTTCGGCGAGCTGGCCTCGGTCATCTATCGCATCAACCCTTAAGTTCGCTCAGCTTGTCTGAAAGGTCCCGGATTGCTTCTGCTGTTCTCGGACCAAATCCGAGCAGGTATTGACCTCGCATTTTTATGAGGTGCCTGTTCTTTCCGGCTGACGTCTGAGCCAACGCGGGATGTTGAAACAGTTCTTCAGCGCTGGGGCCCTGGTGCTCGGCGCGGGTCATCATCAGGATCACATCCGGATTGGCCGCGATGATCGCCTCATCGCTGATCTGCTTGTAGCCGGAGAAATCAGCCACGGCGTTTTCGGCTCCGGCGAGTTCCAGGATACCGTCAGCTGCCGTATCGTTGCCGCCGGCGAGCAGGCGGCCACCGCGCGCTGCAAATAGAAACAGAACCTTGGCTCTGCCGGTCTGCGTTTTCGCCTCGTCTTGTGCAGAAGCAAGGTCTTCCTTGAGTGTGAGGGAAAGTGTCCTGGCTTCGTCCGGCATCCCGAGTGCGTCGCCCACCGCTACGACTTTGTCCAGAATTGCCTGGGCCGTGTAGCCTTCTGGAACGTCCACGATCTTGATGCCCGCTTTTTTGAGGACCTCGACAGCTTCCGGCGGTCCGCTGCCTTCCAGCATCAGGATGAGGTCGGGGCTCATCGACATCACCCCCTCGGGCGACAACGCACGGATGTAGCCGACGTCTGGCAAGTCATGTGCTGCCTTGGGATAGACGCTGGTCGTATCCCGGGCGACCAGGCGGTGCTCCTGGCCAAGCGCAAAAACAATTTCTGTCACGCTCCCGCCGATTGAAACGATCTTGTTGGAAGATGCGCTGCTGTCTTCACTGGCAAATGGCGCCCCGACGGTTGCCACAACCGCGAAACAGGTCAGCAACGCGGCGGTAATCAGCGCAAGAAAACCCGGTCTTTGTGCACGTGTCATTGCGTTGCCCTCACTGCTAAGGTGCGATCGAGCCGCGGAAGGCACGCCGACAATTCGTGCCAATCGATATCGTTCGAGCGCTCCTTTCCCGTGCTTCCGCGAAACTGAACAATTTGTTGCCCGCTAAGGTCATAGGCTTGTACGGCAATGACCTGGCCTCTCTCGGAAGGTTTGTGAACGGCCCATACCTCGGAGATATGGTCAAGCCGGACATGTAGGTGAAATTTTGGATCCATTACGTTGAGATACGGACCTTTCTCCAGGATGTTTCCGACACAGCCGGTATGAACCTGACGGCATCCGGGGTTCTTGACGAAGCACATGACCGGGATCCTCTCAGATGAGGCAATCCTCAGAAGGGCGGCGACCGATCCTTTGTCCAGTGGCCAGGTCGATGATGTGGCCGGGCGCCTGAAGACGTTGATCTGATCGCAGTCCGGCTCCTGAAGGTCGCGTTGAGACTGACAATCATCTGGTCGGACTAGCCGCTCGCTCACAGGGCCCGAGCCACTCTGCACAGTTGATCGATTTTCTGATGATGGATGGGCAGCCCTGATCACTGACAATGCGCCTTCGGGGTTGTCGCTGATGGAAATCGTGTCGACCAGCCGGTCCCAGGCATCCAGATCCGTGCCGGAGCGGGCACTGATTTTGTGGACTGCGTCACCGAACCGGTCAAAGAACTGGAGGGATTTGCGAACTCTTGTTCCTTCGGCTTTCTCAACGGCGTACCCATGCGCCCATTGTGACAAAGCCAATCGTACTTGAGTGTTCTTGCCGAAGAGAGACGAAGTGTCTTGCCCAAGCCTGAAACTCTCCAAAGAAACGACACTTTCCTGAACAGCACTTTTATTGCCGGTCAGAATCGAAATCTCACCCAGTTCCACAAGGCCATTAAGGAGATCCGCGAATCCTGGGGCGATACGACGGTTGCCGTATCCAACGAAACTGGCAACGATTTCTGCTTCTGAGACATCGATTGCATTGGCCAGATCCTTTTCGCGCATTTTGGGGTAGTACATTCTGGCTTCACGTATTTCCGCAGCCAACAGGTCCAAATTCGTGACAGCATGCGCGCCTGACATACGCTTTGCCTCGCATTTTTTCTGGTCCGCTATTCAAATCAGGCGTCACACTGATGTCCGAACCATTTGAACTGAGCCGTTTTCCAACTGAACCGGGTTGCTGAGTGTGTCAGTGCCATGTCCGGCCGGTGACTTATTACATGACTCATATACTCAAGTTTCTTCGTGCTGACAATACATGAGTAAAAAACTCATATTTATAGCATGAGCAGTTCAGCGAGAGGCGCGCACCTGATCTGATGCAAGAGAGTGTAGCTGCATTATTGCCTTGAGACGGACGCCCCGACCTCTTATGATAATATGAGTTTTAGCCTCAGGAATTGGGGTAAAATGACTCTGGCAGCTTGCGGGGCGTGAAGCTTCCATAAATCGCAAACGATCCAGGTGCTACGTCTCGACACTGGCGCGTCGACAAGCGAAAGCGATCGGCAGGGTGGCAAGATCTAAGAGGGCTGATATGAAATCACTGTGTTGCGCCGTTCTCCTTGCTTTGAGCCCGTCAATCGCCAGCGCGGCCGACTTTGTACTCAATTTGGAAGGCAAGGGTCTTCGAGAATACTACTGCACGATCACGGTTTCGCTCACCAACAACTCGGATGCTCCACTGACCGAAATCAGCGGATATTTCTTGTCCTATGTCGGCGAGGACCGTGTCGGACGCAGCAAGGGAACGTGGTTCATGAATGTTGCGCCGAGCGAGGCACAGCAAAAGATCTTCGAGACACCCAATGCACCTTGTGACGATGTCACGCGCTACGACTTCATGATCGGCGCTTGTCGCTTGGGAACAGGTTTTGAGGATGTGTCGGTGTGTGCGGAGCGGATAGAGCTCAAGTCTCCGCTGTCGGCCGTTGAACCGTCCAGCTGAAACAAGAACCGGATTGCGTTTCTTTTTGGAGTTGACAGGAGAGTTTCGGAACAAGTGGAGGGCACACACGTGGTCCATCTGTCCGAACGTGATCAAACGCAACGACACACGTGTGGTGTTTCTGGAAACCTTAGTCTGTATGACGTTGCGTGTGTCGATTGAAGCTGGACGCGTACCAGCATTCTGGAGCACATTTTATGTGGACGCGGACTTCATTGATCCTTCGGGAATTGCGCCAAGACAGAGTGATGAAGTTGCTCAGCGAGCGGTTGGCGAAGACCAATGCGTTGAAAGTAGAGCAGGTTGCCAGCGACGATAAGGTCGTAACTCAAAATGACCGGCAAAGCACTCAAACAGACGAAATGTGACCGGCGCTTATTCAGACAGCCGCCGCCTCACCTTGTTCTGTTTTTGAATGGTTTGCGTGCGCTGATATTCGCTTCGCAGCCTCGCAATGAAAGGTAGAATCTCCGCGTCCGGTGTCTCGGCGTCACGGTGATAGTTTTCGATTTCGGCGACAATGATGTTGATGACGTTGGGAAAGCATCCGCAACACCGACCACGTTTCTGCATGGCGTGGTAAACCATGCCAGGTGTAATCACATGCCAGGGATCTTCGTCCAGGAACGTCCGGATCACATCTTCAATGTCGGCTTTTGAGATGACGTTGCAGCTGCAAACGAGCATGCGCGCGGCTCTTATAATTGAGTTTTTTATTCAAGTTATTTCATCGACAATATTATCTGGAGTACGAGTGTCAAGTTTAAACTCTGCGAGATGTGCCGAAATTCAAGCGAAAGTGAGGTTTCGATGATCTGAGCCAAGAGGGTGTCCGTACCAAGTCCATATGCTTGCCGAGGGAGAGATATGAAGGGTTCTGACAAGGTAATCGAGTGCCTGAACGAGGCGCTTTGGCTTGAACTTGGAGCAATAAATCAATACTGGCTCCATTACCGTCTCCTTGATGACTGGGGATATGGAAGGCTTGCGAAAAAGGAGCGGGAAGAGTCGATCGAGGAGATGCAGCACGCTGACAAGATCACCACTCGCATCATCTTCCTCCAGGGTCACCCTAATTTGCAGGAAGTTGCGCCACTCCGGATCGGGCAGACTGTGAAAGAAGTGCTGGAATGCGATCTCGCAGGTGAGCATGACGCGCGCACGTCCTACAAGAAATCCAGGGAGATCTGCAGGGATGAAGGCGACTACGTTTCCAAGCAGATTTTCGAAGAACTGCTGAGTGACGAGGAAGGGCACATCGACTTTCTGGAAACCCAGCTTGAACTTCTCGATCGCATCGGAGAGGAGCGCTACGGTCTCCTGCAGTCCTTGCCTGCCGACGAAGCATAGGCATCTGAATCTGAGCACACCTTTGGACGCACCCGCACTTAAGTTGACAAGCATTCACTTGACACCTTTTTGGGTGCGAAGATCTCAGGCCGATTGGATGGGGCAAAAGATGACGGTATCAAAACGCTTGTGGATGCGCCTCGAAAACGCAGCGGGTGAAAATGCGCAACCCGCACATGTCACTTGGTCCGAAACTGCCTGCGTCTAAGCCAAAGCGCAATTAAGTACGCTTTTTAGTCAAATGAAGCACCATGCAAACAGTGTGAGGCGCAACTGGTTCCCAGTCTCCCTTGGCGTGCCGCTTCTCTGGAGCGTAGCTCACGTCATTATCAAGGAGGAACTGAGCAACACTACGATTACGCCAGCACAAGTGACATTTTTTCGAGCAACGATCTCGACTGTTTTTCTACTGGTTATTCTGGCAATTGCGACGCCATCTGGTATCAGCGCTGGCCTTGGCGCAGTTTTCCAAACGATGTCCGCGATCATGGGCCTGATGTTTTTTCTGGAATTGATCGTCTGGTTCTACGCCGTCCGACATATCGATGTGTCGCTGGCCAACTCGGTCGCAACCCCATAACCTGCGCTGACGATGGTTCTCGCGGTGCCATTCCTCGGTGATGACGTGGAAACCTACCAGATCATTGCCCGGGGGTCGTGGTCGCTTTTATCTATGGGCTGACCGTGCCTATTCTTACTCCGTTTCGGGAGAATGGGAAAACTTTTCGATCAGCGCAGGAGACTATCTGACGGGAGCAATCAGTGCCCTGGCAGTTGTGAACGACCATGAAAACGGCGCGCGAAACGCAAACAGTTTCTATCGCAATGTGAAGATCTGCGAGGTGAAAACAATGTCGGGATCTACCAGTGACGAAGTGTTGTCAGGTACCGTCAACACAGACATACTTCTTGGCGTGGTCGGAAACGACAGGCTCGACGGTGCGCTTGGAAGCGACATCCTCACCGGTGGTGCTGGTTTGTACCCATTAGACTGATTTAGCTTAACTTGGAAGCGGTGGACCGCTACCGCCATTACCCCCAACCCATCGGAGTTCGGTTTGTGTTGGTTTTGTTTTCTCGTAAGCAATTGATTTGAAAGCATGAGGAGTGCGCTAGCTGGAAACGATTGCTCGGCTAGCCGTAATGCCCGCGTGCGCGCATCAGGGCATCGGCCTGGTTCTGGGCATTCGACAAAGCCCGATCCACGCTGATCGTGCCTTGAAGCATGTCGTGGATCTCCGTTCCGATAATATTGATCAAATCCGTTATTTCCGGAACCGGCGGGCGCGGCCAGTATTGCAATATGCCGGACCGAGCCATGCCGTCGACGATCGAGATGACCGGCGATATGCGGCGTACTTCCGGATCCATGCTGACGCTGAATCGCGGCGTTACAAGGCTGCCGTTCTCAATATAGAGCTTGATGGTTTCAGGGGAGGTGAAGGACTGCAACGCCGCCCATACCGCGCCGACACGGTCGGGAGCGGTGTTGGCGGGAATGGCGAGTGCATATCCCCCGACAGGGGCAATCGGCTTTCCGCCTGGCCCAAACGGGTGCGGCAGAAAATCCGTTACGCCATAAGCAGGCGACTCCTTGTTGAGTTCGAACAAAGGCGCCAGGAGTGTCGCACAATAGGCCATGGCAACCTCTCCGTCGGCATAAGCGCGGGCGCGTTCGTACCAGGACATCGATAGGATCGACAAGGGTGAAAAATCAAGGAGCTCGCGAAGATACTCCGCAGTCGAATAGGCTTCTTCTGACTGGAGCATTGGTCGCATGTTTTCGCCTTCAGGCCACTCGGCATCATAATCATGACCATCATGCGCAAGGTTCAGAAAGGGTTGCCCCATGGCGCCCATGACAAACATGAACGTGTGTCCAAGCGGCGTTCCGCGACCGGCATTCCAGGCGATACCTGATCTGCCGAGCGCACGGTTGTGCATGCGCCGCGCAGCCTCCAGTGTATCGGCGACGGTAAAGGGCACACCGACACCCTCAGCGGTGCAAAGATCCCTGCGTACGCACAATAGCTCGGGCGTCGTCTGGACGGGTAAGCCATATTGAATGCCGCGATACCGGGCCGAGGCGAGCGCAACCTGGTGGAAATCGGACAGCTCTGCGCCGCTTTGTGCGATCAAATCGTCAATCGGCAACAGCACGCCTTTCGCGGCGAGTTCGCCAAACCAGGGAAGGTCGCACGCCACAATGTCGTAGCGCGAGGACTTCTGCTCTGCGTTTGACAGGATTTCCTGTCTCAACCTGTCGATGGACAGAGCGCGGCTGTTGATGCCCACTCCGAAAAGTCCCTCGAACTGCCGCTTCAAAACATTCATTGCCATGAATGTCGGATCCGCATGCACAAGCACGCGCAGTTCATTTTGGAGGTTCAGCTTCGAGACCAGTGGGGTCGGGGGCGGGATCGTGTCGGACTCGCTGTAGGAAGCCCCGAAAAAATAGTCGCTGAAACCGCGTTTGCCGGCCGCACCGATGCCCAGTGTGCTGCCGATGGCGCCGCGCACGCGACGTGCATACTCCTGCCACTCGGCAATGAGCTTGTCGGACGGATGCAGCGAGAAACTCTTTCCGGTTTTTGTTCTCGGGCGGCGGATCAGAAGGCCGCGTTGCTCGATCGACGCAATTGCCCGGATCGCGGTTCCGTAACCTAGACCGCTCGCGTTCGCGAGAAAACTTGTGGTCGTAAGTTTTCCCTTGAGGTGGTTGCGGAGCAATGTGGTGATCAGCCGCGTTTCGTCGTAGCCGCGCTTCAGACTGAGAACCTGCTCCGCCTCGGTGCCGAGTGCGTCGATGAAATCGAGAAAAAGAGTGAACTCTTCGGCCGACACGCCGCCTGAGCGCGGCAGATCCGGACTTTCAAAGGGGCCTTCGGGTCGGGCTCTTTTGTTTCCGCGCTGCAGGTTCATGACCTCCCTCAGCGTTTCCGACATCTCCGGCACGATCCAACCTCTCGTCAGCTTCGCAGAGGTCAGATTAGGTCCATTCTGGACTGTTTTCCAGTTTCGGTATTCAGCCCGGCGAATTTCTTAAACGGGCGATCTTGTCGGCTAGAATACTTCGTCGTCGGTCAGCGTCCTGCAAGAGCTGAGACCGCCGCTGGCTTCCCTCGAAGAGCCGGCTGCCGGTTTGAAACATGATGACGACAAGAAGCAGAATGCCCAGATACATCTGCACCATGAACGCAGGCGTTACATTGAAGACAAGCCCGGTGTTCAGGAAGTTGACCGTCAATGTTCCGATGGCTGCGCCAATGACACCGCCTTTTCCTCCGAGGATCGAAACACCGCCGATGAAGGCGGCAACCGTTCCCGCAAGCAGAAGATACTGTAGCCCGAGTGCCTGAGCGGTCCCGGACCGAAGGCCGATGATGACGCCTCCCAGACCTGCGCAGAAACCGGAAATCGCGAACACGATAATCATCGGACGCTTGAGCGATATGCACGAAGCAAGCGCCTCCTTTCTTGCGCCGCCGATGGCGTAAATCTCGCGACCGTATCGGGTATAGGTCATGAATAGGCCGACGAGAACAAACATGAAGATCACCAGGATCGAGGCTGGCGAGAAATAAACGAACATTTTCGTTGAGATGAAATCCGGAATACGGAAGTCAGTCAGCATGACCGTTTTTTCTTCCGCGGCGAACAGCGCAACCCCACGCAGGAGCATCAATGTGCCCACGGTGAGTACGATCGCGCGTATCCTGAGATATGCAATGAAATAGCCTTGAATTATGCCGATGGACGTGGATACGGCCAAGGCAATCAGGAGTGCGTTGACCGCGCCCAGGCTGTCCGTAAAACGCACGGTGATAACCGCGGCCAACGCGGCATTGGATCCGATCGACAGGTCGATTTCACCGGCAATGATGCACAGGGTCAGTGCGAGCCCGACAAGTCCGAGCACGGCGAACCGTTCCATGATGGCGAATCCGGTTCGGTGCGTGAAAAACAGCGGCTCGGTGATCGCGAAAAAACTGTAGACGCTGACCGCCAGAAGGATCGCGAAGCTTAGATCGGGGTTCTCGGTGACCCAGTGTTTGAGGCGTTCCATGGCGGGCTCCTATTCCACGGCGCGGCTGCCGCGGCGGACAAGTGCAAAGACGATGATGGAAAAAACAATCATGAGGCCGACCGCAAGCACGCGCGCGCCGGAATTGAAGCTGTTCAACACCATCATGTTGTCGACCGTCGAGATGAAGATTGCTCCAAGAGAGGTTCGGAGCGTGGACCCGTAACCGCCCATGATGGAATTGCCCCCGACCATGACGATGGCAATGACCATGATGGTCATGTCGCCGGAGGATCCGAACTCGGAAGAGAAATAGTTTACATGCGCAGACGAAACCTGACCGGAAAAGGCAACAGCGACAAAGGCGGCGCAAACGCTGGCGATGATGCAGCATTTGATCGCCGTGCCGAAGTTCTCATGTCCGGTCGCCCGGCCGGCCGCCCTGTTTGCTCCCACCAGATAAACCTGCCGGCCAAAGGTCGTGTAACGCAGCACAAGCTCGGCAACGACGGCGATGACAATGAAGGCAACGGTGATGTTCGGGATATCGCCGAAAAACGACCCGGTTCCGAGCCATTCGGCGCCATGCGGCCGGCGGTAGCTCACGACAAGATTGTCCGACCACCAGGACCCGATTCCGAAGAACAGCCCTGCTGCGCCGAGCGTGACGACGATCGGATTTCCACCCAGACCGATTAGGGCGCCTTGAGCGGCACCTGCGATTGTCGCGACCAACATGGTGATCATGAAAGCAACGAGAAACGTCGCCAATAGCCCAAACGTTGTCATCTCCCCGCCGGCGGAACCCCACTGATTCCAGTCAGCGCCCATCAGCGTGGCGAAACAGATGATCGACAGCGCTGCAATCTCCTTCATCGACAAAAGGAAGAAGTTTCCCGAGAGCGTCACGAAGGTCAGGCCGATTGCCATGATCCCGACGAGCGCGGCGTCGCGAATAATCGTTTTGACGTTAAACCAGGTCAGGAAATCGTCAGTGATAAGTGCACCGGAAATCAGGACGACCAGGAACAGCCCGACCATCACGATGACAACCGGAGAATGGTCCCGCCTGATACGTTTGATGATGTTCAGTCCGGTTGCGGATACGGCGGCCGTGTCGCTCATGATACTTTCTCCGATACCGCAATGCCGGCTTCATGAAAGGGATCGGTGATTTGTTCGAGGATGTTGGCCGAGGTCATGTCGGCAAGATGAAGTTCGCCGATCTGAAGACCCCGGTAAAAACTGATGATCCTGTCGGGAAGGTTCGTTATTTCCTGTATGTCGGTCGACGCGACGATGATCGCGGCGCCCTGGTCGGCCAGCTCTCTGAGGATCTGGTAGATCTCCGCCCGCGCGCCTACGTCAACACCGCGCGTCGGTTCATTCACCAGAATAACGTCCGGTGAGATTGAAAGCCATTTGCCCAGAGCCACCTTCTGCTGGTTGCCGCCTGACAAAACGCCCGCCTCTTGAGGCAGTCTTTTGGGGTCGACCGTGAACTTGATGGCGTTTTCAGACGTCGTCCTGCGCTCCTTCGCGCCATTCAGAATTCCACTTGTTGAAATTGTCTCGAGTGCAGGCGCCGACATGTTTTCCATGATCGGACGGCCGAGAAACAAGCCGTCTCGCTTGCGATCTTCCGAGCAGTAGGCAATTCCGCGGCGGATAGCCTCTTTTGCCCTAGCGGGAAGAAACTCCTCGCCGCGGTAAACAAGCTTTCCGCCGCGCGACTTTGTTGCCCCGGCCATCGCACCGAGAATTTCAGAAGTGCCGGACCCAAGCTGACCGGCAAGACCGAGAATTTCTCCTGGGTATACCTGGAAACTGATCGGTTCGAGGATACCGTCCGGCCAGAGCTCCCGGACTTCCAGCGCCGGTTCGACGCGCGTTATCGGATGGCGCTTCGGATACATGTCGCCAAGCTCGAAGCCAAGCATGAGTTCGACCAGACTGTTCACATCCATATCGGTGGCGGCTCGCGGCTGCTGGCTTTCGCCGTCTCTGAGGACGGTGATCCGGTCGCAGATCTTGAAGATTTCGTCCATTCGGTGACTGACATAGATGACGGATTTTCCGCGCTCCTTCAGCCGTTTCACCATTTCAAGAATGCGGATTGAATCCGTTTCCCCAAGGGCAGCCGTCGGCTCATCGAGGATAAGGACCTGAGGATTGTGTGCGATCAGGCGGGCCACTTCGACCAGATGCTGCTCGCCGACGGACAGGCGATTGGTTGCCCGGAGCGGGTTGATATGTCCCAACCCGACCTCTTCCAGAAAGGGACCCGCCTTGCGGGCGAGATGCCCTTTCGACGCGATGCGTGGAACTCCGTCTCCTGCCAGAAAAATATTTTCGGCCACGCTCATAGTCGGAATCAGGCTGAGTTCCTGTTGGGCGATGGCAATTCCGCATTGCTCGGCAGCTGTGGGACCGCTGAAATTTCGGATCTCGCCGTCGTAATGGTATTCGCCCGCAAAGCCAGTATCGAACCCGCCGATTATCTTGACCATCGTGGACTTTCCGGCACCATTTTCGCCGACAAGTCCCATGACTTCGCCTCTGCCAATTTCGAACTTCGCACCTTTGAGCGCCTGGATTGCACCGTAGTGCCGGCTAATGTTCGTAAGCCGAAGAAGCGGTTGCTCCGCCATGGCCCCTCCCTGACCCAGCCTTAGCAGTGTTTTTATGTGATGAATGGCACCCCTGTCGCAGGGCGCCATTCAGTGTTTTCCGATTAGTTGCCCCAAGCGCCGGAGCAAAGTTCGTCGATTCCGTAAAGCTTGCCATCGTAGCCACGCAACGCAACCGTCTCCATGTTGGTCGCCGTTACGGCCGGGTTTGGCGTGAAGTTGATGTAATTCGCCAACTCACCAGTCGCCAAATACTCTTCAACCATCTTTATGGCGAGCTGTCCTTCGTGTAGAGGCGACTGCAAGGTCGTCCCAAACTGCTTGCCTTCTTCGATGAGCTGTTTGTCCCCGTTGCAAACCGTTCCGACCGCAATGACATCCTCGCCCATATTGTAACCGGCTTCTTCCAATGCCTTGATGCCCCCGGTGAGGATCGCGTCATCCATACCGTATACGAAGTGAATGCCTTCGTCGCGCAATGCCGCAATGGCCTTGGCCGCGCCCTTGTAGCCGTTCGCCTGACCGAAACCTTCGTCCACATCGCCGATGATGTTCAGGTCGGACCCCGCGATGGCTTCCTTGAAGGCATTGATCGACAAACCATAACCGCCGTAACTGTGTGGATAGCTGAGAACCAGAACGTTAAAACCTTCACCTCCCGCAGCTTTCTTGGCGGCGGCAGCTTCGCGCATCATATAACCGGCATTGCGGGCGCGCAGGCGGTCATCCGGTCCGGCGTAGCCAAAAATGTACTCCTTGTCCTGCTCGTTCGGCAGCTGATTGATTTTCAGAACCGGGACACCAGTCTTCGCCAGCGCCCGCAACGACCCGAGGCCTGCGACTGCGTCCGACGGCCACCAGATGAAAACATCGGGCAGGACACCGGCGGCCAGAACCTGTTGCACCTGCTGATCCTGCTCAGCCTGATTGAACTGGTTCTCGAACACCTTGATGTCATACCCTTTGAGGGCGGCCGTGTCCTTGATACCCTTTATGAATCGGCCGATATACGCTTCACCGGCGGGACCGTTGAACGACACGATCGACTGCGCCATCGCGGCGGTCGATGCGGCACTCAAGATTCCGACGGTCGCGGCAAATCGGAGCGCTGTCTTCAATACCGTCATTCCTTCCTCCCATAGCATTACCAGACGAGCCTATTTCGTCTTCCGCACCGTTTCAGATCGCACTGGTCTACGCCTATCAAATTTGGTCCAGTCTGGACGAAATTCGTCAGAAATGGATAAAACTCCAGTGTGCTTCCCTTACTCCACACGGCACGGTCACTCCGATCGAAGCTTGACGTGCTCTGGGAGGATCACATCGATGGACACGAAAAGACTCGCCGGAAAAAATATTCTCATCACCGGCGCTGCCCAGGGTATGGGTGCGGCAAATGCCGAGTATTTCGCAATGCAAGGCGCAAATGTTTGTATTGGGGACCTTAATCTCGAAGGTGTCGAAGCTGTCGCGGAGCGGATTAATGCCAGGGGCAATGGCAAGGCCGTCGCGGTGAAAATGGATGTCACCAGGCGCGCGGACAATTCGGCAGCGGTCGCAAGGACGGTCGAGGCATTCGGGTCGATCAACATTGCTCTCCTGAATGCAGGTGTAAACAAACCGCGCATGTTCATGGACATAGACGAAGACAATTGGGACATGATCATGAACATCAATGCAAAGGGTGTTTTGCTCGGCATGCAGGAGGCGGCCCGCCAGATGATCGCCCAGGGCCCGATGGACGATCATCCGTACAAGATCATCCCGGTGGGGTCCATTGTCTCGCGAACCGCATTTCTCGACGTTGTCCCTTACTGTTGTTCGAAATATGCGGTGCTCGCGATGATTATTGGCGGCGCGAAGGCGCTCTGGCAACACAAGATTACCGTCAACGGCTACGCACCTGGTGTTGTCAAGACAGAGCTCTGGGAGCAACTCGACAAGGATCTTGTCGAAATCGGCATGTTCGAAAAAGAAGGGCAGTCGATGGATCACCTCGCCCAGACCATGATCCTGATGAAGAAGCTTTCGACGCCTGATGATGTGAAGGGAACAGCCGCTTTCCTGTGTTCGAATGAATCCGACTACATGACCGGACAGCTGATCATGATCGACGGCGGCATGATCATGCAATAGCGTCAAACCGGCTGTATTTTTCTGGACATCGGGGAACGCGGTATCGGCGCCGCATCAGAATTAAATTTCTATGACTTGGGTGCTGCCGTGCTTCCGCGCAGCACCAGTTCTACCGGCAGTATTGTTTCTGCAACAGCCTGCCGGTCGGGCTGGTCAAGAATGTCCAGGAGCCGCTGCGCACAAGTTTGACCCGCCCGAAATTGCCGGATCCGGATGGTCGTCAGTCCTGGAGGGATCAGGTCCAGGAACGGCATATCGTTGAAACCGGTCAGAGACACATCATCCGGACATTGCAGACCACTCTCTTGCAGCGCATTCAGTGCACCGAGCGCCAGACGGTCGTTGGCGCAGATTACCGCCGTAAACGGCTTGCCCTTGTCCAGCAATCGCCTTGCAGATTTCCTGCCTTCCTCCTCTTCGAACTGCTGCGCGACCTCGATCAGGTCGGGATCGGCAGTTAGCCCGTATTCCTTAGTGGTCTGCAGAAACGCCTCATATCGCAAAAGACCCGTGGACAGGTCTTGCGGTCCGGCAATCTTCGCGATCCGTCTGTGCCCCAACTGATAGAGATGATCGACAATCATTCTGATGCCGTCCTCTTCGTCGTTGATGACATACGGTATCTCGTGACCATCGACTTTCCGGTTCAATGTCACGACAGCGAGGCCCTCGTCGGCTGCCCATGAAATCGTGGGGTCATCGCGCAGCACTGCAGCATGAATAATTCCGTCGACGCCACGGTCTCGCAGAACCTGGATTAAGCGTCCCTCGCGCTCTGCAATGTTGTCGGTGTTGACCAGAATTGATGCGTACCCGCGGGGCTCCAGAACATTTTCAATGCCGCGTACGATCGGCGGGAAAATCACGTTGGTGATGTCCGGGATCATGATGCCGATTGACATCGACTTTCGTGTCCGCAACCCGGCCGCAAGGCGATTTGGTCGATAGCCCAGTTCCCGTGCCACATCGCGGACGCGTGTAATTGCATCCGCAGACAGGTTGCTCTGTTTTTCGGGATCGAGCGCGCGCGACACGGTCGAAACATGCACGCCCAGGTGCTTGGCAATGTCTTTTAGGGTTACACGTTTGTTCATAATCACGTCCTGGATTCTCAACAAACATAGTTCGTTACAGGGAGCTAGGCAATCGTTTGCACTTTCCTGTTGACATTTCGAAAAGCGGTCTCGTATTGTTATGCAATCGTTTGCGGCAATCGTTTGCGTAGATGAAAAATGACAATTTTAGGGAAGTTGGGGAGGCGTGCATGCCAGTCGTTGTCGAAGAGAAGGACTTCACCAAACCGGTTGTCCGGCGGAAGGTCCTGAGCGCGGTGAACGACGCTTCGCTCGCAACCAAAGTCAACTTCGGCGAGTACGGCGACTTTACCTTCGACGAGCCTTCTGCCCATGGCGGATCTGATCTCGGGCCATCTCCGCTCCAAGGGGTCCTTGGTGCTCTCTGCGGCTGCGAAGCAGTCACCTTTGGGCGCACGGCACGCGATATGGACTTCAGCTACGCCGGTATCCAGTTCGACGCGGCCTTCACAATCGACATTCGCGGCCGGCAGGGAATGCGTGGCGTCGTTCCGCATTTCCAGTCGGTCAAGGTTGAGGCTCGCGTCACCACGGAAGAGACCGACGACCGGCTCGCCGACGTTGTCGAAGAAACCGAGGCTCGTTGCCCTGTCTACAACCTCATCAAGGACGCGGGCGTCCGCGTCGACATGGTCTGGATCCGCTGCGCGCCGGAGCCGCAGTGATTTTTCTGAAAGGAGTACGAAATGAGTTCGAAACGGATTGGCTGGATCGGTATGGGCCGCATGGGCTACCCGATGGCGGAACGGCTCGTGAAGGCCGGCTATCAGGTCAGCATCTGGAACCGGACACGATCGAAAGCCGAACCTCTGGCTGAGCTTGGTGCAACGCTGGTGGATTCTCCCGCGGATCTTGCGACTGTCGATTTGCTGTTTACGATGGTGTCGACCGGCGCCGATGTCGAGCAGGTTTATTTCGGCGAAAAAGGCGTGCTCTCCGGCGAGGCCACACCGGGCGTCTTTGTTGAGTGTTCATCGATCGGCGTTGACCAGTCCGCTGACCTGCGCGGGCGTCTGAAGGCACGCGGTGCGGAGTTTCTGGCGGCGCCCGTTTCAGGCAACGGCAAATGCGTCAAAGCCGGCAAACTGAGCCAGGTCGCGAGCGGACCGCGAGCGGTCTATGATGACGTCGAGCCCATGCTGAATGCGATATCCGGTCGCGGAGCCTCTTATGTGGGCGAAGGTGAATTGGCCCGCTTCTGCAAAATCGCCCACAACGTGTTCCTGGGCGTCGTGACGCAGAACCTGGCCGAGATCACGGTTCTTGCGGAGAAAGCCGGGGTGCCGAGGAGCGCCTTCCTGGAATGGATGAACAACTCGGTCATGGGGTCCATCTTCACCCGCTACAAGACCAACGCTCTCGTGAATCTCGACTGGACCACGACATTCACGCCGGCTTTGTTGCGCAAGGATCTTGATCTTGGTCTTGCTTCGGGTCGGGAACTGAAGGTGCCGATGCCGGTCACGGCCGCAACCCGCGAAGCTCTGCAGACACATTTCGGGGCTGCCCAGCTCAAGAACGACCCGGACGCCTACTTGCAGGAAGATTTTGCAGCCCTTCTGGAGACCGTGGCGCTGGGAGCGGGGCTGGAGCTCAAAAGCGAAAACAATCCGGTTCCGACCGGTCTCGAACTTCCCGTGGCCGCCGAATAGGCGGCCCCCGGCAAGGACACGAACATTTCCGGAATTTTTTTGTGGGAGGAAAGAATGAAACTCGGCACACTGGTCATAACAACCGCGGCCGCCGCACTCATGTCGTCGACCGCCCTGGCCGAAATCAAAATCGGCGCCTCTTTGCCGCTCACCGGTAATTTCTCAGTCGCCGGGCAGAAACACCAGCAGGGTTATGAACACTGCGTCGCGCTTATCAACGAACGAGGCGGCATTCTGGGCGAACAGATCGAGCTGATCGTTTCCGACAACCGCTCAGACCCGGCCACGGCAATCAATCAGTACGAACGGTTCATCAATGTCGACGGCGTCGATGCTGTTTACGGCACTTTCTCGTCGCGCCTGACGTTTCCGGTTGCCAACATCCTGGCCAAATACGGTTTCGTGCATCCGATACCGGCCGGCGGCGCCCTTCGCATCTACACCCAGGGTCATGACAACCTCTTCTATTTCCAGCCGAATGCCGCCGAATATGTCGGTGCATCGCTGGCCGGCGTTCTGGCCGATCTCGTGCCGGAAGACGGAAAGCCCGTCACGGCTGCGGTGATTTCCGCCGACGACTTTTTCGCCAACGGCGTCTGGTCGGGCCTGATGGGTGAAAAGGTTATGGATCCCGCCGATGGTAGCGAAGTTGCCGATCTTGCGCCGGGTTACCTTGCGGAAAACGGTATCGAAGTCGTGTTCTCCCAGAAATGGCCCGAGGAAGGCTTCAATGACTGGTTGAACCTTGCCAATCAGGTCAAACGGTCCGAAGCGGACCTGATAATCGGTCTGACGGCATCTGCGGAGGAAGCCGTGCAACTGACCCGGTCCTTCAAAACGGTTCGTGCTGAACCTAAAATGGTCTACCTGAGCCAGGGCACCCAGGCCGAATATCTTGAAGGAACCGGCGAGAGTTCGAACGGCGTCCTCGTTCACACATCGTGGCACAAGGATGCCCCGTTCGAATCCGTGCTTGCAGGAGAGCCGTTCTCAAACGGCGATTTCGTGGAAACCTTCAAGGCCAGATACGGCAGCGTGCCGGATGAGGACAGCGCGATACCGTTCGCACTCTGCCAGGGCATCGAACAGGCCATGGTCGGCGCCGGAAGCACCGATAATGCCGAAATGGGAGACTGGCTGAAGGCCCGCACGAAGGAAGACCCCGTCCGCACGATTCTGGGGCGTTTTAACTGGGATGACGTCGGCCTTCCCGACAACAAGCCTTTTCTCATGACCCAGTGGAACGGTGGTGAACTCCAGTTCGTCTACCCAACCGACGAATTCGAGGGCTATTCCGCGATGACCTACCCCAAGGGTGGCTTCTAAAGGTCGCTGACTACCGGGCCGGCGAGGCCGCCGGCCCGGCTTTTTCAGATGTATCGAAAGGAACAGCCATGCTCGAGGTAAAGGGCCTGTGCAAGTATTTCGGCGGCATCAGGGCCGTTGATGACTGCAGCTTCACTGTGGAAAAAGGCACGATCACCGCGTTGATCGGCCCGAATGGGGCCGGCAAGACCACTGCATTCAACTGTATCAGCCGAACCGCGCGCCCGACCAGCGGCGAAGTCTGGCTAGACGGTGAGCGCATTGATCATCTTCGTCCCCACAAGATTACCCAGAAAGGTCTCAGCCGAACCTTTCAGATCAGCCGGAACCTGGCCGACATGACCGTGCTGGAGAACATCATCGCACAGTCCAAGGTGCATGGTTGGCGCGATATGCTGAAGCCGGCCATGAGCGCCGATGAAATCGACAAGGCGATGGACCTGCTCGACTTCCTGGGGATCACCCGCATCGCATACGAAGACGGCGCGAACCTGAGTTACGGCCAGAAGAAACTGATGGACTTGGCCGCGCTCCTGATGAGCGATCCCAAGATCATCCTGCTCGATGAGCCCGCGGGCGGCGTGAATCCGTCGCTTCTTGAAAAAATCGTCGCCGACATCCGTAAACTCAACGAGCGCGGCATGACGGTGCTGATCGTCGAACACAACATGGATCTGATCATGCGTCTGAGCCACCGGATCGTAGTTATGGCCCAGGGCAAGGTCATCGCCGAAGGCGAGCCCTCCGAGATTCGCGAAAATCCTGCCGTTCTGGACGCCTATCTGGGCGGTGTTCTAGAGGAGGCCGCCTGATGACCGATTTGCTGGAAGTCACAAGCCTGACCGCAGGCTACGGCGATGGCCCTGCCATCCTGGACGGTGCGCATCTGAACGTCGAACCGGGCAAGGTCCACTGCATCATAGGCCCGAACGGGGCAGGCAAATCCACCTTGTTGAAAGCAATCTGCGGGATGCTGAAGATCCGCAAGGGCGATGTGCGGTTGAAGGGTGAAAGCCTTAAGGGCTTGCGCCCGGACCAGATCCTTAAGAAAGGCATCGCGTTCGTTCCGCAGGAGCGAGCGCTGTTCCCGAAGATGACGGTTCGCGAAAACCTGCGCATGGGCGGTTACTCGCTGGCCGACAAGTCGGATCTCGAGAGCCGTATTGATGCGATCGAGGAACGCTTTCCGATCTTGCGCGAGCGCCGGGATCAGCAGGCCGGCACCATGTCCGGCGGCCAGCAGCAGACCCTTGCCATGGCACGAACGCTGATCATTAAGCCCGACATTGTGATGCTTGACGAACCGTCGCTCGGCCTCGCTCCGAAGATCGTGCAGGAGATGTTCGACATCATGAAGATGATGGCCTCCGAAGGCATAACCATTCTTTTGGTTGAACAGAACGCACTGATGGGACTGAAGAATTCGGACTGGGGTGTCGTGCTCGACCTGGGCCGGACCCTCTTTGAGGGACCGTCGTCCGAAGTGCTCGCCGATCCCCGCATCCAGGAACTCTACCTCGGCGGCAAGAAAGCCGCCTGACGGAGGAAAGAATGGCAGACATCATTCAAACCGTGATCCTCGGCCTGGCTCTAGGGGGCGTTTTTGCGCTCATGGGCTCCGGATTGAGCCTCATCTTCGGCGTGATGCGGATCGTGAACCTTGCGCATCCCGCGCTGATAATCGCCGGTGCCTATATCGCATACTGGGGATTCCGCCTGGCCGGAATCGACCCACTCATCATGCTCCCCGTCGCCGCCTTCGTACTCGCCGTGGTGGGGATCGTTCTCTACAAGCTGATGTTCGAGCGGGATGCCAGCTCCGCAAAATACACGCAGATGACCGTGTTGCTGACGTTTGCTCTTGCGATGATCGTGGAGGGGGCGCTCGGGACCGCGTTTACCAATACCCAGCGCGTTACGTCGCCAAGTTACGCCACCGATGCGTTTTTCATCGGTGACGTCTTCATACCCAAGGGGCAACTCTACGCCGGACTTGTGTCGCTAGCGATCATCGGCGGGCTGTCGCTGTTCCTTAAGTATTCGCGTTTCGGCTACGCGATCCGGGCAACGACGCAAAATCGCGAAGCCGCCGAGTTGCTGGGCGTCAATGTCAATTTTGTCGCCATGGCAAGTTTCGCGATAGGCATAGGTCTTGCCGGCGCGGCCGGCGCCCTCGTGTCCTTCGTGTTTTCCTTCTTCCCGGCCAAACACTGGGAATGGATCGCCATCCTCATGAGCCTCGTTGTTCTGGGTGGCATGGGGTCTATCCTTGGCACGGTGCTGGCTGCATTCATGCTGAGTGTGGTCGCTGCCTTTGTCGGCGACATCTTCGGCGCCACCTGGTCGACAATGACCTTCTTCCTCGCCCTCTTCCTCGTATTGCTGATCCGGCCGCAAGGCCTGTTCGGCGAGAAGCCGGAGCTCGCGTGACCATGGCTATAAACGATACATCAAGCGTCCTTCAGGCTCGCGAAGCCCACAATGCAAAACTCGCCAGTGCTCACGACAAGACTCGCGTCATCTGGTTTCCGGTAACCCTGCTGGCCGTGCTCCTGATCTTGCCCGCTCTGCAATTTGCCGGAAACTACAACTATCTGCTGCATCTGGTGCTCTTCACCGTATGTTACGTGACGATGGCGTCCGGCTGGAACGTTTTGGGCGGTTTTACGGGCTATATCAGCCTGGGCCACAACGTGTTCTTTGCAATTGGCGGTTACTTCGCCGGGATGATCTTCGCGCGCTACGGCGTCTCGACGATCATTCTTGCACCCCTGGCCGGTCTCTTGTGCGCAGCTGCCGGTTTCCTCCTCGGGCAGATCATGCTGAAGACCCGTGGGCCGTCATTTATCATCTCGTCGCTGGCGCTGGTGATGATCGCGCGGATCCTGCTTGATCACTGGCAGTTTGTCGGCGGCGCTAATGGCGTCGCATTGCCGGCGAATGACTTGCCCGTGCAGTGGGCCAAGCTGCCTTACTACTACGCCTTCGTCCTTCTGGCCGCATTCACGGTCTGGGCCTGTTACAAGATCAAGCACTCCAAGTTCGGCCTTGGCCTGAGGGCCATCTCGAAAGACGAGATCAAGGCCGAAAGCGCCGGTATCAACACACGGCTCTACAAACAGCTTGCGTTTGCAATCTCCGCTGCCTTCGTCGGCATGGCGGGTGCCATCTGGGGCGAGTACCTCACTTACCTTCGCCCGAATATCTTCACGATCATTCTGGTCAGCGTCTACATGGTGCTGATGTGCATTCTGGGCGGCAAGGGGACAATTGCCGGACCGGTCATCGGCGCGATCCTGATCCTGGCGTTCAACGAGTTCTTTGTGGCGACGCTCGGTGCCTCGGAAATCAACATTCTGGCGACTGGTCTGATCATGGCACTGGTGCTGATGTTTTTCCCCCTGGGGATCGTCGGCACCCTCGCCAAAGCGGGCAGGCTACCACGAGTGCTGAACTGGGATTGATGGTCATGACTGAACTTACGCTCTACAACGCGCCGCAATCCACCTGCTCCCAAAGAGTGCGTTATACGCTCCACGCAAAGGGCCTGCTGTTCAAGGAAAAGAGGCTAGATCTGTTCTCCGGCGATCAGTTGAAAGCAGACTATCTTCAGCTCAACCCGAATGGCGTGGTCCCGACGCTTGAGGACGGCGGGGCGGTGATCATCGACAGCGCCGTCGTGATGGAATATCTCGACGAAACCCGCCCAGATCCGGCGCTCGGCCCGGCCGATCCCGTGGCACGGGCGGAAATGCGGTCGATGATGCGTTTCATTGACGAGGTGCCGACACCCGCGGTTCGGGTGCCGAGCTACAATCTCGCCTTTCTTCCGCATTTCCGCGCAATGAGCGAGGAAGACTTTCAGGCTCTGTGCGATTCAAAGCCGCTCCGCCGCGAATTCCTGATGAAAATGGGGCGGACAGGCTTCCCGCAGCAGGAAATGGACGAGGCCACGGGACGCCTCCGGCGCGGGGTTGAACGCATGGCGGACTGGCTTCAGGCTTCCGGCGGGCCGTGGATCATGGGCGGGAAGATGACGCTCGCGGATGTCTCGATCTTGCCTGTTATCGTTCGGCTTGACGATATTGGCATGGATACGCTCTGGGACGCCCACTCTGACGTCGCGCGCTGGTTCGAAGCGATCCGGGCAACCCCGGCATTTGGGAAAACCTATTATTTCGGTTCTCTTTTGACCGAAAAGTACCCGCACCTGGCCGAACGGTTCGCAAAGCCGGGGAGCGCAGCGTGAACCATGCAGGCATTTCCCTACATCATGGCTGCAATCTTTCTGGGAGCCACGATATCCGCACAGCCCGCCATGAACGCGATGCTTGCACGATCGATCGGCTCGGCATTCGGAGCTTCCGCGATTTCCATTGCGGTCGCGCTGGCGCTGATCCTGCTGGTTCTCGGCATAACCGGCGCTGGCCGGATCAACGGTGAAACGCTGACGGCAGTCCCCTGGTGGGTCTTTCTGTCCGGCCTGGTCGGCATGTTGTTCGTGACGGGCGGGGTGGTCATCGCACCGGTAACAGGAGCGCTGATTTTCTTCGTTTGCGTTGTCGCGGGGCAGTTGATCGGGTCGGTTTTCGCAGACCACTACGGCGCATTCGGCCTCCAGGTCCGGGAGATCTCGGTCATGCGGATACTGGGTATCATGCTGGTGCTGCTGGGCGCAATCATAGTCACGAAATGGTGACGAAGATGGAAATTCATCCAATTTGGACGGTTTCGCTGTCGAGGCACTGTCCAAGGCAAATTAAAGACAATCAACGCCACTCAGCTGGCTGAACCCGACCAGGAGAGGACGGTACCCCATGAATGCATTGACCCCGAACATTTTGACGCCGCAGGATCTGGAGCCCCACTGGCGTTGGGAAGGCCGTCTTCCGGCCTGGGGCCATACGTCGGTAGATTTCGAGCGCCGCATCGATCACGACCGCTTGCGCCGGTATCGCCTGAGCCGCACACGCCAGGCTCTCAAATCATCGCCGGCAGGCACTCTGCTGCTCTTCGACGTCAACAATATCCGTTACGTTTCAGCCACCAAGATCGGCGAATGGGAGCGCGACAAGATGTGCCGGTTCTGCCTTTTGACCGGTGATGACAGCCCCTACGTCTGGGACTTCGGCTCCGCTGCGGTCCATCACAAGAAGTTCTCCGACTGGCTGGAACCCGACCACTGTCGCGCAGGCGTTGTTGGCATGCGCGGGACGATCCCGCCGGAGTTCGGGCTGATGCGTAAATATGCCAAGGAGATCGCGGGTCTGATCCGCGATGCAGGTATGGCCGACATGCCGGTGGGAGTCGACTACGCCGAGACGTCGATGTTTCATGCGCTTAAGGAAGAAGGCCTCAATGTCATCGATGGCCAGCAGATCATGCTTGCGGCCCGGGAGATCAAGAACTGGGACGAGATCCAGCTTCTCACGCAGGCGGCCTCCATGGTCGATGGCGTTTATCACATGATCTATGAGGAGCTGAAACCGGGCGTGCGCGAGAACGATATCGTCGCCCTGTCCAACAAGATGCTCTACGAGATGGGCTCGGATGACGTGGAGGCGATCAACGCCATCTCCGGCGAGCGCTGCAACCCGCATCCGCACAATTTCACCGATCGGTACTTCCGGCCCGGCGATCAGGCATTTTTTGATATTCTTCAGTCCTATCAGGGATATCGGACCTGTTACTACCGGACCTTCAACATCGGACGTGCGACGCCTGCGCAGCGCGATGCCTATGTCAAAGCCCGCGAGTGGATCGACGCCTCCATCGAAATGATCAGGCCAGGTGTCTCGACCGACAAGGTGGCCAAGGTCTGGCCCAAGGCCGAAGAATTCGGGTTTCCGAATGAAGACGCTGCCTTCGGACTTCAGTTCGGTCACGGACTGGGGCTGGCGCTGCACGAACGGCCCATCATTTCGCGTGCGGTCTCGCTGGAGCATCCGATGGAAATCAAGACCGGCATGGTCTTCGCGCTCGAGACCTATTGCCCGGCGGCCGACGGCTATTCGGCGGCCAGGATCGAGGAAGAGGTCGTTGTCACCGACACCGGCGTGGAGGTCATCAGTCTCTTCCCGGCCGAGGAACTGCCCATCGCCAACAGATACTAACCTCCCCACCTGACCCGGCCCTTCGGGGCCGGAATTTTTTCGAGGCAGAAACATGAGCGCCGCCAGGAAGAAGCACAACACCGAAGACTATCTGCGCATGTACAAGCAGATGGTCCGCATTCGTGCCTTTGAGGACAAAGCAAACCAACTGTATCTGTCCGCCAAGATGCCGGGCCTGACCCACATGTATTCCGGCCAGGAGGCGGTTGCCGTGGGCATTTGCGAGGCTCTGACGGACGAAGACCGGATCACCTCAACGCACAGGGGGCACGGCCACTGCGTCGCCAAGGGTGCAAATTTCCGGGAAATGTTCTGCGAGCTGCTCGGCAAGGAAGAAGGTTATTGCAGGGGCAAAGGCGGCTCAATGCACATTGCCGACCAGGCCAACGGCAATCTGGGCGCCAATGCTATCGTCGGCGGCTCCATGGGCATTGCCACCGGTGCCGCTCTGTCTGCCAAGAGGCTCGGCAAGGATTTCGTCACGGTCTGCTTCTTCGGCGACGGCGCAACGGCACAGGGCCTCTGGTACGAAGTCATGAACATGGCGGCCCTGTGGAAGCTGCCGGTCATCTATGCCTGCGAAAACAACGGTTACAGCGAATATACGAAGACGGACGAAATCGCGGCCGGGTCGCTCGTCAAACGTGCCGAAGCCTTCGGCATCGAGGGCTTCCGGGTGGACGGTCAGGATGTTCTTGCCGTCAATGAATTGACCAGCCGGCTTGCGGGTCGCTGCCGCAAGGGCGAGGGGCCATTCTTTATCGAACTCGACACGTATCGCTACCACGGTCACCACGTCGGCGATATCAACCGAGACTACTACCGCACCAAGGAGGAAGAGGCGGAGTGGAAAGACATCCGCGATCCGATCACGAATTTCGGCAAGTGGCTGATCGACCAGAAGATGTTTACCGCCGAAGAACTCGTGGCGATTGACAACGACATTGCCGCCGATGCCGAGGCGGCGGTCGACTATGCCCTCAAAGCCCCGTATCCGGACGGCTCGGAAGTTGACATGCATGTCTTTGCCGGCGTCGATCACGCCCTGGATTACCTCAGAGGAGCCCGCTGATGACGCGCGAAATCACCTTGTCCAAGGCGGTCAACGAAGCCATCGCCGAGGAAATGCGCCGCGATCCGACAATCTTTCTGCTTGGAGAAGACGTGGCGGAAGCCGGAACCCCTTTCAAGGTCCTGTCAGGCCTCGTCGAAGAATTCGGAAGGGACAGGATCATCGACACGCCGATCTCCGAACCTGGTTTCATGGGCATGGCCGTCGGAGCTGCGATGACCGGCTCCCGGCCGATTGTCGACCTCATGTTCGGCGATTTCCTTTATCTGGTCATGGATCAGCTATGCAACCAGGCCGCCAAGACCCATTACATGTCCGGCGGCAAACTGAAGGTTCCGCTTGTTCTGCGAACGAACATGGGTGCGACCCGGCGCTCCGCCGCCCAGCACAGTCAGTCGCTTCAGGCCATCGTGGCGCATATTCCGGGCCTCAAGGTGGCGATGCCGTCTTCCGCTTACGAGGCCAAGGGCCTCCTGAAGACCGCGATCCGTGATGATAATCCGGTCGTGATCTTTGAAGACAAGCTGATGTACCAGGACAAGGCACCGGTGCCGGAGGAAGAATACCTCATCCCCTTCGGCCAGGCGAACATCAAGCGGGAAGGCCGCGACGTGACCCTGGTCGCCACGTCATCCATGGTTCAGGTAGCTGAGCAAGCGGCCGAAACCCTCGCACTTGAGGGGATCAGCGCCGAGGTCATTGACCCGCGCACTATCGTGCCGCTCGACGAACAGACGATCATCGACTCCGTGCGCAAGACCTCGCGCGCCATCGTTATTGACGAAGGCCACCAGAGCTACGGCGTGACCGCGGAGATCGCCGCGCGGATCAGCGAGAAGGCGTTTTATCATCTCGACGCGCCGGTGATCCGGATGGGAGCGATGGATGTCCCGGTTCCCTTCTCTCCAGCGCTGGAGGACCTGACGGTTCCAACGTCTGAAGGCGTTGCTGAAAACGCCCGCCGGATCTGCCGTGGGGAGCTTGTTCATGCCGCATGATGTGATCATGCCCGCGCTCGGTATGGCTCAGGACACAGGCCAGATTCTCGCCTGGCACAAGAAGCCGGGCGAGGCTGTCGAGGAAGGAGACGTCCTTTTCGAAGTGGAGACCGACAAGGCCGCCATGGAAGTCGAAGCTCAGTCCGGGGGCTATCTGACCGATGTCACCGTCGAGGCCGGCGCCGAGGTGCCGGTCGGTCAGATTATCGCGTCGATCTCCGAAACACCCGAAGGCGAGGGCGGGGCGTCCGCGTCCCAAGAACCGGAAAGCCCGCCCGAACCAGCCGCCGAGCAGGAAGCGATCGCAGGCGACAAGGTGATCATGCCTGCACTCGGCATGGCCCAGGACACGGGTCTTATCATTTCATGGGCGAAACGGCCAGGTGACCAGGTGTCAGCGGATGACGTCCTGCTGGAGGTGGAAACCGACAAGAGCGCCATGGAAGTGCCTGCCGGGTACGACGGATATGTCGCCGATATCTTTGCCGAGGCGGGTGAAAACGTTCCGGTTGGAAATGTCATCGCCGTCATTTCCGCACGGAAACCGGAGGCACCAGTAAAACGGTCCACCAAGAGTGGCCAGCCGGAGAAAGACGCAAATCCGAAACCCGCTGAAGCAGTCAACGTGACCCTGGCTGTGACACCTTCGACATCTGCTCCCGGGCTCGCTCTGGCGATTGCCAGCTCCAGCGACAAACTTCTCGCTTCGCCCAAGGCCAAGCGGCTGGCCAGGGAACAGGGTCTCGATCTGGACCGCCTCGTCAAGGTGGGCTACCCGCAGCCCTATCATGTCGCAGACCTGGAAATCCTGAAGGCGCTACCCGCAGAAACCGCGCCTGTTGCCGCTGTGGCGACTGCGATTTCCCGGCGCGTGACTGCGGAAGTCGAGTCGTCGGGGTTGAACGGTTTCTTGTCCTGGCTGTCGGACGAACTCGGATATCCCGTCCGCCGCGAAACGGTCCTGGCGGTCTTGGCGGCGGCTGCGCTACGCACGGTCAACGCAGGCGAAATCGTCATCGGGACGGAAGCGCGCGGCGTTGGCCGCACCTATCTCGACCCGGACCTGGGAGGTTTTGGGCAGGTTGAACCGGTAGATGCAGATCGGGCGCCCGGCCTGATTGTACGGGATCTCGCCGCGTCACCAGTCACCTCCATTCGGCTAGGCGGCGAAGCGGTTCCCGTTCTAAGCGTGTGCGGTCGGGGGGAGATGTTTTCACTAACCTGCGAATGCGCCGGCGACACTTTGTCTGGTGAAGCCACGCTGGCGCTTGCCAACGGATTTGCCGAGCGGGTGGCCGATCCGCTCCGCCAGCTGCTCTGACGAACGAAAGGCACCGATCATGGATTACGCCGCTCAAGATTATGTCACCGATCTTTACATCAACGGCGATTGGCGCCCGGGATCGTCCGGTGAGCGATTTGACGTTCTCAATCCCGCAACGGAAGAGGTGCTTGCGAGTGTCGCTTCGGCCGAGTTGGCCGACGCGGACGTTGCGCTGGACGCCGCCGAAGCTGCATTTGCCGACTGGGTGGGCAGAACACCACGCGAGCGGTCTGAAATTCTGCGCAAAGCCTGGGAGCTGATGACGGCACGTCTCGACGATTTTGCACGTCTGATCACGCTGGAAAACGGCAAGGCCGGCGCGGATGCGCGCGGTGAGGCGGCCTACGCCGCCGAATTTTTCCGCTGGTTCGCAGAAGAGGCGGTGCGTGCCGACGGCCTGATCACGCATGCGCCGGCTTCGGGGGCACGGATCATGGTTCAGCACAAACCTGCGGGGATTGCGGTCCTGGTGACGCCCTGGAACTATCCTGCTGCCATGGGCACCCGCAAGATCGCCCCGGCGCTGGCCGCAGGTTGCCCGGTTATCATCAAACCGGCACGCGAAACGCCTTTGACCATGCTCGCCCTGATGCCGCTTCTGCAAGAAGCCGGTGTTCCGAGGGGGCTCGTCAACGTTCTGCCAACAAAGCAGTCCGGCAAGCTCGTAGATCATCTCCTGCATGATCCACGCGTGCGCGTGGTCTCTTTTACTGGGTCCACGGGTGTCGGACGCAAGCTGCTGCACTCCGCCGCCGATCAGGTGCTCAAACCCGCCATGGAACTCGGCGGCAACGCCCCGTTAATCGTGTTCGAAGATGCCGATCTCGACACCGCGGTCGAGGGTGCCATGCTCGCCAAGATGCGCAACCTCGGCGAAGCCTGCACGGCGGCCAACCGCTTCTATGTCCACGAAAAGATTGCCGATGCCTTTGCCGAAAAATTCACCGCGGCCATGGCGGCGCTGAAAGTCGGCAACGGCTTGGATCCGGATGTCGATGTCGGTCCGCTGGTCAACCAGGACACGCAGCACAAGGTGGCCGCCTTTGTCCAGGACGCAGTCGAAAAAGGCGCCAGGGTCACTCTTGGCGGCAAGCTTCCCGACGGCGGGGGCTTTTATTATCCGCCGACAGTGATGACGGATGTTCCCGAGACCGCGGACTGTGTTCATGACGAGATTTTCGGTCCGGTTGCCGCGCTTCAGACATTCACCGACACGGAGGATGTCATCAGGCGCGCCAACGATACGGAATACGGTCTTGTCGCCTACGTGTTCACGCATGACATGAAGCGCGGTCTCCAGGTCTGCGAGCGTCTCGACTACGGCATGGTCGGCCTGAACCGTGGCCTCGTCTCGGATCCGGCGGCACCATTTGGCGGCACAAAGCAGTCGGGCCTCGGCCGCGAAGGCGGACATGAGGGTATGCAGGAATTCATGGAAACCCAGTATATATCTGCGAGCTGGTAGGGAGAGTGAGATGAGCTACATCGCGTCTCCATCGGTGCGTTCCTACGCGGGCCGTCTTGGCGTCGACCTCGATGCGGTTGCGGGCGTCAGCGGCCGAAAGACCCTCGCAAAGGAAGACATTGATCAATATCTGTCAGGCGGAGCCGGAGACGGGTCCAACGTACAGCCAGCGGCAAGCACGCGCTACTGGGACGTCGATCATTCCGAATATGGCCCCGTCAGCGATGAACCGGTCAGCCGGGTGGCGAAGATCGCTGCAGACAACCTTGCCGCTGCCAATGCTCATATTCCGCAGGTGACGCATCATGACCGCGCGGACATTCGCAAGGTCGAGGCATTCCGGGCCGGACTGATAGAAGAGATGGTCGAGCGCGGTATCAAGCTGACCACGCTTGCCTTTCACGTCAAGACGCTGGCCGCCTGCCTGAGGGCCAATCCGAAATTCAATGCTTCACTCAGTGCAGACCGAGAGACGCTTCACCTGAAATCTTATATCCATATTGGCATTGCAGTGGACACGCCGGCAGGCCTGATTGTTCCGGTCGTGCGCGACGCCGACAAGAAGGGTCTCTGGCAGATTGCGGGCGACATCACCGATCTTGCCGTGCGGGCCCAGGCGCGCAAGATCCGGCCTGAGGAAATGGGCGGGGCGTCAATGTCGATCTCCAACCTAGGCGGCATCGGCGGAACAGCGTTTACCCCGATCGTCAATCCGCCCGAAGTGGCGATCCTTGGCATTACGCGAACAGAAACCGTCCCTGTTTGGGAGAACGATGCCTTTGTTCCCGTTTCCATGGTGCCGCTGGACCTCAGCTACGACCACCGGGTGATCAACGGCGCGGATGCAGCCAGATTCCTGACCCACTATTGCACACTTCTGAAGGAGCCGAGGCGTTTGCTGCTTTGATCAAGGCTCGTCTTTGTGGGTGGATTGAACCATGAAAGTCTTTTGAAAACACTGGCGCGTCCACTCGTCAGGCCATCGCTGAGTTGGTTTGAAATCGAACTGTTTGGCAAGAATTGCCGAACTCGCATGCGGATGGAAACGAAAATTCCGGGCCGTCGGAATGCAGCCTTGCGTGCGGCGCGGACACCAGCCACCTTTGGTGCCCTGAGGAACACGCGTTTCGACTGGGGGTTTCGAACTGGACCGCAGGATCATCTCTCAAAACGCCAAATCAATTATCCGCGTGGGGCTGATCATGATGAGTGACTTTGTTGGCAATGATGCGCTTGTGCTTAGAGCCTTGCAGCTTCGGTTCGGTTTTTTACGCCGAGTTGCTTGAGGATAGCGCTGACATGTAGTTTCACCGTACCTTCCGATATGCCGAGCTCTTCCGCTATTTCTCTGTTCGATGCGCCCTTGCGCACGTGAACAAGAACTTCCGATTGCCGTTTGGACAGAGATGCCGGGGAGACGTTTTGCAAATCCGCCGTCTGCCCCGCAGATGCAGAAACCAACCCTTTAGTTGCCAGAAGTGCTTTTTCGAACGTCTCGAAGCGCTCAGTGAGTTCTGTGATCTGTGCCTCGATCTTCGGCTTGTTTCCTATGTCAACCGATCGCAGTGCCACAACGGAGTTTCGTAAAGCGTTGAGCGGTTCGGCCAAGTCTTGCGCAGCGATATAGGCAAATCGACCCTCAGTCACTTCACTGCGTCGCGCCTCGGCCATCGCCCGCTCCAGCGCGTCGAGTGCCTCGCGCCGGTCGGTCACGTCCAAGGCAACCCCATCCCAGATTGTGACGCCATCGGTTTCCCGGCGGGGCTGCCCCAGCGACCTGACCCACCGGTATCCGCCCCCTGGTGCTTCGACCCTGATTTCTATGTCCAGGGGGGTCAGATCCTGCGCCGACCGCTCCAACGCGCCAACAAAGCGCGGCCGGTCCTCCGGGTGCACCCAGGCGTGATCCACCTCCTTGGCCTGCATGAGCTTTTCCGGGTCCAGGCCAAACGAAGCCTGAACACCGGAACTGACGTAAATGTAACGATATTTGCCATCCGCGGTCCGCATGCGCTGCATGGTGTGCCCCGGGAACCGATCAGCCAGCAGATCGGCGACGTCGGGTGGGGTGAATGGGGGAATTTTCGTGTCTGGCATATAACTTAAGATATATAAATTAAGTCTTTTTTCAAGAGGCTTATAACTTTTTATATGACTTTTTCCACGAAAGTGATATATCTCTCTTCATACCCGGACCAACCGGGAGGGAGGACAACATGGACAAGATCATCATCGAAGCGCGCGTGAACGAACTCGCCACGCGCCGTGGCAATCCCCATGTCCCATTCTTGCCGAAAGAAATCATCGCTGATGCCAAAGGGTGCTACGACGCCGGCGCGTCCGTGTGCCACTATCACGGCCGAACCGCCGAAGGCGCGCCTGAACATGCTGCGGAATTCTATCTGGAAACAAACACGGGCATTCGGGCCCAATCCGACATCCTGATCCATCCAACGCTCGGTTACGTTGCCAACGACGCCGACGCGATGAGCCGCTTCGCTGCTGTCGAAGAGATGATGAAGTCGGCCGCGACCGCGCCCGACTTTGCACCGATGGATACCGGCAGCGTGAATGTCGACTGGTGGAACCTGGAACAGAGTAGATACGACACGACCGAACTCATCTACAAGAATTCCACCGGCACGCTGATGCACTTTGCCGAGCGGATCAAACATCACGGGCTGAAACCCTATCTCGTGAGTTGGAACGTCAGCTTCACCCGCCAGATCGAACAGTTTCTGAAAATGGGCGTGCTGACGGACCCGGCTTATATCTGTTTCTGCATGACCGACGAGATAATTTTCGCCGGCCACCCCGGCACAGTTGCGGGGCTCGACGCACATACCGCCTTTCTGCCCAAAGATTTCCGCTGTGTCTGGACCGTCGTGAACTACAAGGGCGATCTTTTCCAACTCACTGAAAAGATCATTCGCGAGGGTGGGCACATCTCCATCGGTCTTGGCGACTACGCCTATATGGATGGCGCACGGCACCTCACGAATGCCGAAGTGATCGCAAAGGTCGCTGCGCAAGCCCGCGCGATGGGGCGTGAACCAGCCACCGTCGATGAGACCCGCGCCATGCTCGAAATGCCGAAAGTGAAAATTGCGACCTGACTGCAATCAAATCCAAGGGAGGATCACATGACACTGACCAAGCTCTTCGCGGGCGTTGCAGCACTCGCCCTTACGGGCGGAGTAGCTGCTGCCGAGACGTTTAAGATGCAGACATTTCTAGGCGCCAACGCTTCGACGACCAAGGCGTTCGAGGCGATGGCCGCGCAACTGGCCGACGAAACGGGCGGTGCAATCCAGATCGAAGTCCTCCCAGGCCGCGCGGTCGTTGGCGCGGGTGAGACCATCGAGGCGATCCAGAACGGGTTGCTGGACGGTCAATACACCGCGCCCAGTTACTTCGCAGGCAAGGATCCCGCAATGGGTGTCCTCGGCGACACGCTTGCCGCCTATCCAGACAGCGTGACGCGTGACCGTTGGTTCACCGAAGGCGGCGGTCTTGATCTCGCCCGCGCGCTCTATGGCAAATACGATCTGCACATGATCTGCCCGGTCTATTGGCCGCCCGAGCAGATCCCGTCCAAGGTCGAGATTAACGGCGTGGCCGATCTGGAAGGGTTGAAGATGCGCGCGCCCGGCGGCCTTGCGTCAGACCTGTTATCGCGCGCGGGAGCCTCGCTTGTGACGATGGGCGTCGGCGAAAGCGTGACCGCGATGGAAACCGGTGTTCTCGATGCAACAGATCTTGCCAACGTGGCGCTGAATGTTGCGCTCGGCATGCACAACCAAGCGAAATTTTCTGTCCTTGCCCGCCACTCGATGGCTGTGACCGAAATGAGCGTTTCCAAAGCCAAGTGGGACAGCCTTTCCGCCGAGAACAAGGACAAATTCGAAGCGGCCTGCATCGCCATGTCCGAGGGGCTAAAATCCACGCTGAGCGATGAAGACGCAGCGGCGGAAGCCAAGGCGAAGGAAGAGATGGGCGTAACCTTCGTTGCCTTTGGCGAAGAAGACGCCGAAACCTTCCGCGCCAAAACCGCCGAAGTATGGGCCGATTGGGGTGCCAAGAGCGCTGACGCCCAGGCTATCGTTGATAGTCACAAAGCGTTCATGGGCTCGATTGGCCTGACGAATTGATCCCTATGCGGGCCGCCGCCAGCAGGCGGCCCGCTCGCACTGGATAGTTCCGCATGTTTCTCAACCGATTGGCACTAGCGCTGGGCCGGGCGACGTCGTGGTGCTTCGCCGCGATTGTTCTGATCATGGTCTATGAGGTGGTGGCGCGCTACGCGTTCAACGCCCCCACCACATGGGCGCATGAAACGTCGATCCTGCTTGCAAGCTTCGGTTTTGTCTTTGGCGGAGCCTTCTGCATGGCCGAAGGCACGCACATGCGCATCACCCTTCTGGTCGAGAAGCGTCCGGCGCTCGCGCGGTTCTCGGACGCACTCTCCATTGTCGCGGGCGTCATCTATCTGTCCGGTCTCACCTTCGCCGCCTGGCGCATGACTGAGCGAGCAGTCTGGAGATTCTCGCTTGACGGCGCCTGGGATCCCGAACGCTCGGGCAGCACCTTGAACTCCCCATTGCCAACATATCTCAAGGCACTGCTGTTCCTTGGCTGTGCGCTCTTTTTGTTGATCGTGGTCCAGCGTGCGATCGCATGGTTTCGGGAAGCGCGTGCCTGATGGATATCGGTACGATTACCTTCCTGATTATTGGCGCCATGGCGCTGTTGCTCATGATGGGCGTCCCGTTGGCCTTCGTATCGGGTTCGATCGCTGTGGTGCTCGCTGTAACGCATTTCGGCGTGAACGCGCTCTTTATCGTCGGATCGCGCACGGTCGATTTTCTCGACAGTTTTCCTTTGATCGCCGTTCCGATGTTCGTCCTGATGGCCTCGATCATGGAGAAATCGGGCGTTGCGCGTGACCTCTACCGCGCTTTCCATGTCTGGGCCGGGTCCGTACGTGGAGGGATTGGCGTTGTTACGACTGGTGTTGCGGTTCTGCTTGGCGCAACGACAGGCATTATCGGAGGTGAAATCGTTCTTCTTGGCCTCATCGCGCTGCCGCAAATGCTCAAGCTCGGCTACGATCGCAAGCTTGCCATTGGCACCATCACGGCAGGTGGCTCGCTCGGGACGATGATCCCGCCCTCCATCATCCTCATTTTCTACGGACTGACGGCGGAAGTCTCGATTTCGCATCTCTTCCTCGCGTCGTTGGTGCCCGGCTTGATGCTGGCAATGTTCTACGTCGGGTACATTCTGGTCCGTTGTGGCCTAAACCCTGAACTCGGCCCGCCGCTCCCAGCAGAGGAGCGCGACATGCCACTTTCGGAGAAACTTGCGCTCTTTCGCAGCGTGTTGTTGCCGATGGCCGTGGCGGGCGGCGTGCTTGTTTCCATCTATGCCGGGTTCGCGTCGATCACCGAAAGCGCAGCGCTTGGAGCATTCGGCGCGGCGGTTGCCGCATGGGTGCGCAACGCTTTCAGCATCACGATGCTGCGTGATGTGTTGGTTCAGGCGCTCAGAACCTGCGGCATGGTGTTCTGGCTGGTTTTCGGTACAAACGCACTGATCGGCGTCTACAATCTAATGGGCGGGATCAGCTTCGCCTCGAACATGCTCGCTGGTGTCAGCCAGGAACCGGCCATCATCCTTGCTGTCATGATCGGTGTTTTCATCCTGCTGGGGTTCTTCATCGATTGGATCGGCATCCTCTTCCTCACCATGCCGATCTTTCTGCCGGTTCTGACCCAGTTGGGCTATGACCCGATCTGGTTCGGGATCGTCTTTAATCTGTCGATGCAGATTGCGTATCTGACGCCGCCATTCGGGCCTGCCTGCTTCTATCTGAAGGGCGCGGTCGGGGACACGCTTCAGCTGACCGAGATCTTTGCCGCACAGTGGCCCTTCATCGGACTACAAGTCCTCTCACTCATCATCGTCGTGACGTGGCCCGAGCTGTCGCTCTGGCTGCCGCGGCTCGTCTACGGGTAACCGCCATGGGTCGTGTGCATGTCCTCGATACGCTTTCGCAGACGCCGGGCAGCAATCGTCTTGGGCCGGAGGAGCTGCGCGCAGCGCTCAAGACGATGATGCGTATTCGCTGCTTCGAGACCCGTGCAAAGGAACTCTTTATGAAAGGCGTGATCAAGGGCACCGCGCATTCCAGCGTGGGGCAGGAGGCAATCGCGGCAGGGGCCTGTGCCGCGCTTGAGCCGGACGATTTCCTGCTGACCCATCACAGGGGGCACGGGCACACGATCGCCAAGGGCTCTGACGTTCGGCTCATGTTTGCGGAACTGATGGGCCGTGCATCAGGCTATTGCGGTGGCCTTGGCGGATCGATGCACATTGCCGACTTCGAACGCAACATTCTCGGAGCTAACGGCATCGTTGGCGCGGGCATGGGTCTGGGAACCGGCGCTGCGCTTGCAGAGCAGTTGAACAAGTCGGGCAATATAGGCATCACCTTCTTTGGCGATGGAGCGGCAAACGAGGGGATCTTTCACGAAGCGATGAACCTCGCCGCCGTATGGCATTTGCCGTTGATTTTCTTCTGCGAAAACAACCAGTACGGACTGACCACCGCGACCGAAGATGTAACCGCCGGCCCGTCCATTGCCGCGCGCGGGAATGCCTACGGCGTGCCGAACGAGCGGATCGACGGCAATGACGTGAGCGCCGTATTCAAGGCCGTGGAACGCGCCTGCTTGCGTGCCCGCGCAGGCGAGGGGCCAACCCTGATCGAAGCGCTCACTTATCGATGGGACGATCATTCGATGCGTGCCAATCTGCCGGCGTATCGCACCAGTGACGAAGAAGATGAATGGAAAAGTCGTGAACCGATTACCCGGCTCCGGGACCGTCTGACAGAGGCCGGCGAACTGTCTCCGGAGGCGCACGAGGCAATGCGTGCCAAAGTGGAGGCAGAAATCGAAGCCGCCGTCGACTGGGCGATTGAGCAGCCGGAGCCCGATATGGACCTCGCGATGTCGAAAGTCCTGCCTCCGCGAACGCATTCTTTTTCCGAACCGCCCGCAGGTACGAGAGAGGTCACCTATAAGCAAGCCATCACGGAAGCCTTCGTTTTGGAAATGGAGGCGGACGACAACGTCATCATTCTCGGAGAAGACGTGGGTGCGACAGGCGGGATATTCGGCCTCACGCCCGGGCTCTATGACCGCTTCGGGGCCGAGCGGGTGCGCGACACGCCCATTTCCGAAGGCGCGATTTCGACCTGCGGCGTGGGAGCGGCCATGCGCGGAAAGCGCGTGGTGGTCGAGGCGCAGCTTTGGGATTTCGTCACGCTGATGATGGATGCAATCGTGAACCAGGCAGCAAAGGCGCGGTTCATGCTTGGCGGCAAGGCCAAGGTGCCGGTTGTTTTTCGCGGGCCGCAGGGGGCAGGTATCCGGCTGGCCGCACAGCACTGCCAGTCGCTTGAGATGTTCTTTGCCAATGTGCCGGGCCTTCAGGTCTTTGCACCCTCCAGCGCTTATGACGCCAAGGGGCTCATGGCGACCGCAATCGCCGATGACGGTCCAGTCGTCTTTCTGGAGCACAAGCTGCTCTATCTCGGCGCGGCCCAGGCCGTGCCGCAGGAGCGGTATTTCATTGAGCAGGGTCGTGCGCGGATCGTCCGGCCGGGAAGCGACTGCACCGTCGTCGCGACGCTGGCGATGGTTGAGCGTGCAGTGCAGGCTGCCGAGCGATTGGAGCGGGAGGGACTGAGCGTTGAGGTTATCGACCCTCGTACGATCAAGCCGCTCGATGTCGAGACGATCTGCGCCAGTGTGCGCAAGACCAACCGTGCGGTTATCGCGCATGAGGCACCGCTCTTCGGCGGCTTCGGCGGTGAGATCACGGCTGCAATCCAGGATCACGCTTTCGACTGGCTCGACGCTCCCGTCGCGCGGGTCGGCGCACCAGAGATGCCGGTGCCTTACAACGACAGGCTGGAGCGCGCCTACATGCCCGATGCTGCTCAAATCGCCGAAGCCGTGAAATCTGTCTGCTACAGGAGTTGATCGAATGTCCACGCGCAAAGTCATCATCCCCAAGGGGATGGAAAACATCTACGAAACTTATCACTACGCACCGGCGATCCAGGTCTGCGATACGCTCTATCTCTCCGGCCAGGTGGGCCGGGACGAAGATCTGAACGTCGTCGAAGGAACCGAAGCGCAATTTGTCCAGGCCTTCGAGAATGTGAAAAAGGTGCTTGATGCAGCCGGAGCCACTTTCGACGATGTGGTCGAGCTGGAAACGTGGTTCACCGACACCATGGCCGATCTGAAGACCTTTCTCGCCGTGAAAGACCGCTATTTCACGAACCGCTACCCCACCTGGACAGGTTTTGCGGTCAAGGCCTTTTCGATGCCAGGTATTCTTGTCGAGATCAAATGCAAGGCCGTCCTGGGCCTGTCAGACGCATGACCCGGGATCTCAAATCTCTGCTGGCGTCACCTGACACAACGCTTGGCACATGGACCCAGATCGCCGCACCGGAGCTCATCGACCTGATTGGCCTCAACGGATTTGGTTTCACCGTCATTGATTGCCAGCACGGGCCGTTCGGTATCGAGACCGCTGAAAATCTCGCGCGCGCTGCGGATGCAAACGATATCGCCGTCGCGCTCCGTGTGTCGCGAAATGATCCGGTTGAGATCATGAAGGCGCTCGACGCCGGCATACGTCACGTTGTCGTGCCCAATGTCGAGACCGGGGAGGGTGCCGCACGTGCGGTCGCCGCCACGCGGTTCGGTCCGAATGGCCTGCGCGGCGCATGTCCGTGCTGCCGGTCAGGCGGACATTTCATTCGCAACTGGCAAAGCTATGTCGAGGCGGAGGAAAACCGTACCGGCGCCATCGCTCTTGTCGAAACCGCACTAGGACACCAAAACATCGCCGAAATCTGCGCAACGTCTGGCTTGAGCGCCCTCATGATCGGCCCTTTCGATCTTTCGGTTTCTCTTGGTCTTCAGGGCAATTGGCGTCGTTCCGAGGTTATGGAAGCCGTGATCGACATGATCGGTTGCGCAAAGTCCTCTGATTTGCCGGTGATCATGCCGGTCTTCGCACCCGATCCCGAAGAATGCAAAGATCTGACTGCCCGGTGGCAATCAGAAGGTGTCTCAAGTTTCGTAGTTGGTTCGGACAAGATCCTGATCGCTGAAGCTTTTTCATCTTGGACGTCGAAGCTCACCGATTGAACTTCGCGGCATCATTGGTCAAGCCGCTTTGTATCTCACGCGAAAGGCCAAGCATTTGCATGTGCTCATACGCAGGCGAAGTCTGGCGAAAACAAGGTCGGACTGTTTTCTGTCGAGACTTCAATCCTATCCGGCGATCACGTTTCTGCGCTTTGTTGTCAAAGGCGCCTTTTTGGTTCGATGAAGAGCGTGTCTCGCTCGACGATGCTGGTCACAAGTGCGCGGTCGAAACTTATGTCTTCCACCTCTCGATCTGGGCTGAACGGAAAGAACACTTGGGTTGTCAGCAGCGGATGACCTGTGGCTGCGACTTTCAAGTGGATGTGACGACGCCGCGTAATGCCCATGATGCGATAGTTGGCCGGTAAGAGCGTCAGGAGCTCATAACGGCCCTGTTCATCGGTGAACTGGTGCCCCGGAACTGGCAGAGCCCAAACCTACACGCTTAACCGGCATTCTAATGCAGGTCAGTACGCACAAGATACATCAGAACCATCCCCATCGTTGGCCAAGTACGCCGAACGCAGACAGCACGCACAAGATGATAATGAAACCTTTTACGCCAAATCCTTCGCGTAACTTGAATGTGCCAAGGACAAAGGCAAACATGATTGCGGCCACCAGCAGTGATTTTTCAACCGAGTGACCGGCCATCTTGATTGCAACAAAGGCGAAGAGAGACAGGCCAACAGCCATCCACGGTACGAAGCGTCGAATCTGTTCGATCTGTCGTTGTTCACGTTCTTTGTCAGCCTCAGACATTACCGATTTTCCTCAACAAAACGAGCGCAATTCTTGAGGTCGCTTACAACAGACCAGAATCCGGGGCTGACTTGGGCAGCCATCTGGTTTGGGGGACCGTCTGCCATGACAATCAGGGCGTGCTGGTCGCCAAGGGCCTGCTGTTCTTCTCTCGTCAGAGCCCTGTCGCTTTTGACGGAATAATCCGTCAGCGCTGTTGCCGGAAGCTCTACCAGTTCACGACTTGAAAACCCTCTCAACCCCATCGTTATCTGCTCCCCTTTTGTGAAAGCATTTGGCCAGAGATACGCCGCTACGCGAATTTCCTTACTGTCAAACTCGTAAATCAGATTGAGAGCCATGTAGGGGGCGAAATTGGATTCCGCGATTGGTCGACTGGTGGCCACACAGGTGTCGGCAAGATTGAAGACCGACCAGTTCTCGCGCTCGTGCATATACGCAGCCTGCGCATGCGCGGAACCAACCGAAAGTACGGCGATCAAAACCAGCAAAGGAACATGTTTCATAGGTCAGTCTCCAGGTGATCCAGTGATCTTCCACCGCGCAAAAGCCATGAGTTGATTTTTTCAGCAATCTGCGCCGGTCCCTTTCCGGATTGGAAGTAGGGCTTCATGGGCACAATACCGTGCGCATCGTTGAACTCCAGAACGGCTCGGGTGGTGCGCCCGCCTGAGGCGCTGAAACTCTGCCCCAAACCAACTCCGATCAGGCTCGAAAGCGGATATTCACTGACGCTGCTTCGCAAAACTCCGACGCGTTCGAACGTCACAAGGTTCGTGGAGGAATCTAAAATGTATCGCCGGATTTTAAGCACGGACAAAACGACGCCCAACGGGATGACCGCTGAAGCGGAAATGAGCGTCTGTGCAAGCAGCCACCCACTTGATTCAGTTGCACGCACTGCCAGATCTGTTGAAATCAGGCTGAAGATTGGTCTGAACGCAATTCCCAGAATCAAAAGTGAAGCCGCTAGAACAAAGCACAGCATCCGAAGTACAATTGGATTTTCTTCAACAACCAACCGCTTGGGCCCATGTTCTAAAATCTTCATAAGAAGCCAAATTCTTCAACCAAACACGACCTCCAGCCAAGATCATGAATAGGTTATGAGCAATATGGCAATTTCTGTATATTGCAGAAACCAGCATGTTGGATCGGAGACGCGATATGGATCAAAGGTTGCAGGCATATGCGGCGGATATCGCACTGCTTGATGATGCCACCTCGGTCTGGAGTGCCATGTCTGCCTTTGCTGAGAAACGCGGATTTCCCTTCTGCACCTTGAGCATGGCGCGTCGCAGCTCCGGAATTCGCTCTTCCAGGTTCATAACAAGTCTTCCGAGCGAGTTTCAGGACAACTATTGCGACAACGGTTTGATCTCGGACGATCCGTTTTTGTCCCTGATCTGCACCAACATGGCTGCCGCCGCGATTGCCACCGATCCCAATCGCTTCCCTGGGATCAATCATCAACAAGGTGAGTTTTTGGAACTGACCCGATCCCTGGGTGTCAAGAGCGCAATATGCATTCCTGTCAGCACAAACGCCCAACCAGAATTCGGGGGCTGGATAATAGGAGGAACAGATGACGGCACGAAATTTAAGCGTCAATTCTCTGAGTCCGGCGTGGAACTACAGATGGCGGGTCTTTTTTCGAATGAACGTATCAGGGCACTGACTTATCGCAAAAACACATCAAACGTCCCGCTCAGCCCACGCGAACGAGAATGCTTGTTGTGGTTGAGTGCAGGCTTTCGCGTTACGATGATAGCCCACAAACTTGGTATCTCTGAATCTGCTGTCACACTTTACATCCAAAAAGCCCGCCGGAAGCTTGGTGCACAGACGCGTGAGCAGGCTGTCGTAAGAGCTATCCAATACGGAGAGATCCAGCTCTAACCTGCGCGCCGCATGATGATGTACGCGTCGTGGAACGGCAGGGTGAAATTGATTTGCATCATCCTCGAAGCCGAACGAGCAGTTGAGCGGTGGAAACCGCACACCGGCCCCTGGCACGTACACAAGTATGACCGCTGAGCAGACATTCGTGCGCCGCGCAGCATCAGTAAAAATTGGGCTCTGAGCAGACTTTTTTCGCGCATGGCGCCGACGTCCGCTTTGGGCCGGAATTGCAATCACATCCACGCCAGTAGAATGTCAGTTAAGCTTGATCAAAGTGCATAACCAACCATTTCGCTTGCCACCCACCTCGGATATTCAAGGGTAACGAACCTATCGATTTTGCAAGCTCTCTCCCTACAAAACGAGTTCACATTTTGCGAGCTTCATGTCGCATGCATGTTGCATGGAGTAGCCGTGCTCATTTTGAAATTGGCGGAATTCAGCGGAGCTCTGTCGCGAAGCCATGCAACAAGAAATTACGCAAAAGCTATCGGATTTTTCTGCTAAGCTTTTGAATTTATGCTGGAAATTTTAGTAGTGGAGGACCGCTACCACCATTACTCAGTCCGTTGGATTCCGGTTTTTTTCCTTTTGTTTTCTCGTAACCAATTGATTTGAAAAGAATAAGGTGAGACTCTACCCTCTAACACTAATTTCTATGAAAACCACTATGCCAACCCGATTTTGAATTATTAACTGTGTGTCTTTCAATTGAGACTGCCGATGTCTGAAAAGGGGCCGGCATCGGACCGTCGGTTTCCATCCGAGAAGTCATTTAAGCGGACATTCACGCATCGCAAGTTCGCGACCGGTTTCGGCCCGGAGGAGACATCGGGGTTCCGCGCGGCGAAGGGCAGCTTTGAGCCCATAGCTCCCAAATGCTGCACAGTCGACGAAGGTCCGCTATCCTGGATTCACAAGACCGCCTCTTTTACCGACACATTCCTTGAGCCAGTCAAGTGCGACATCGACGCGGCGTGACCTGTGTCGGCGTTCAGGGGTGAGCGCATGGACGTCAATGGCCGCGCCGCGCCAGTCGGGTAGCAACGGGATGAGCTCACCGCTGTTCAAACCACGCGCCGCCTGAAAGGACAGAACGCAGATCGGGCCAAGCCCGAAGTGACCCGCTTCGACGTAGGTATCGAGATCGTCGAACCGGATGTTTGCCAAGGGCTGTATTTCGACGCGTTCGTCGCCTTTCGTGAAAGCCCAAGGATAACCGTTCGCCGAGCCCGGAAACCTATAGGCAATAGGCAGCGGAACCGGAACATCGTCGGGATGTTGAATGGTGTCGTTTGCCGCAATCCAAGACGGAGCAGCACAGAGCACCTGTTCAAACCCGCCGAGCCGGATCGCGCTGGCCGAGGTGTCGGGTAAGGGGCCGATGCGGATGGCGATGTCGACAGCCTCTCCAAGCATGTCCACTGCAGCGTCCGCCAACGTGAAGTCCAGTTCAAGGTCGGGATGCGCATGTGCAACCGTCTCGATGTTTGGCACCAGAAGTGCCCCCGCAAGGTGGCGAGGCGCGGCGATCCGGACCCGACCCGAGACAGCGTCGGCGGTCTGGCGCACCTGCGCTTCCACATCCGCGATGTCGTCGAGCAAGGGGGCGATACGTTCATAATAGGCGCGACCTTCATCTGTGACGGAGACTTTGCGGGTAGTCCGTTCCAGCAAACGAACGCCGAAAGTGTCTTCTAAACGTTTCACAGAAGCGGAGACCGTTGCAGTCGGCAATCCGAGGTCACGGGCCGCTGCGGCAAAGGAGGTGAGCTCTGCCACGCGGCAGAAGGCGCGCCTGTCGCGAAAATCACTCATTCAGAACTTCTTCCATTATACAGATTTTTGGATAGTCATTCACAATTTTGCTAAATTATCAAGCTGAGCAACATAGTCCATATCTCCTCCAGAAGACTAGAAATGGAGAAGACAAATGACCAATCAGACACTTGAAGCCAACAAAGCCGTTGTGACCCGCCTGCTTGAGGAGGTGTTCAACGGGCGCAAGCTCGACCTCTTGCCTGAAGTGCTGACCCAGGACTTCGTCTTAAAGCCGCTCGCAGCGTTTCCGCCTGAGGAAGTCCATGGCCCAGATGGCATGCACGCTCTTTACGAAGGCTTCTTCAAGGGCATCCCAGACGTAAAAGCGGAAACGTTGGACATCGTCGCCGAAGGGGACACTGTGATGGTCTATGACCGCTTTGGCGGAACACATGAAGGACCTCTGGGACCGTTCGAGGCGACCCACAAGCCGCTTTTTTGGAATGTCATGCACATTTACCGACTGCGCGACGGCAAGATCGTGGAAGACAACGTTTTGGTCGATGCGCTCGGCCTGATGAAGCAGGTCGGCGCGATCCCAGCCTAACAACCTCAACTCAATGCATTTGAAGAAAGGAACGGACAATGTCCTATCCTCTGACAGAATCCAACACCAAGACCTTCTACGAGAACGGTGCAAATCTGACCGTCACTGCGGCGGTCGAGGACGTGATCGAGAATTCGGTGGAGCGTAGCTATGACGTTACAGCGGCTGAGGACGTCATCACCCGCTTTCTCAAAGGTGGCGACGGCGCACCTGGCGTCATTGGCTACGACATCCTCAGAGGCGACTGGAGCCATCCCGGATCCGTCCGCATCGTGAAATTCGATAACGGCTTGGAAGCCCGAGAGGAGGTCGTGGCCCTGATCAGGCCCAACTACTTCGCTTATCAGCTCTCGGACTTAACAGGTCCCTTGGGCGATGTGGTCGAATTTGCATTCGCCGAATTCGTGTTCACGCCTGTTGGCTCCCGCACGAAGGTCCGTTGGACCTATACGTTCCGTCCGAAGGACGGCCAGTTGGATGCGGTTCAGGCTTTCATTTCCGATGTTTGGGTGGCCTGGATGCAGGGTTATATCGACACGCTGAAAAACGCCATCAAGCGCGACCCTTTCGGTGCGTGAGATGGAACGGCGTGATCCTAAGAAAAGAAAGGCGGGATGGCGTTCGCCGTTCAGGCCGATCTGAGCAAAACCAACGAGGTTGTATCGCTGTTTCAGAGGGTCCTTGACCATTTTGGTCAGCTTGATGTGGTCATAGCCAATGCAGGTGCGGGCGCGCCGCCTACCGCCTTTCAGGATATAACCGACGATGAAATGGATCGCGCCCTCGACCTTAACGTCAAAGCCACGTTCAAGGTTCTCCGCGAGGCCGCGCGCACCGTTTCGGATCACGGCAAGATCATCGCCATCTCTTCGTCTCTTGTGGATTTTCCAAGCCAAAGCATGGTGTCCTATGCAGGCAGCAAGTCCATTGTGCGCACCTGGACGCAGGTGCTGGCCAAAGAGCTGGGACCCCGTCAGATTTCAGTGAACGCTGTCTCTCCCGGTCCGACCATTCCGGGTATGTTCACCTTTGCCGGAGCGAAACTGCGGGGATCCGCCGCCGCATCATCGCCTTTTGGTCGGCTCGGCACGCCTAATGATACAGCCGATATCGTTGCATTTCTGGCGGACGATGCCGGCAGGTGGATGACAGGTCAGCACATTCTGGCAAATGGCGGCGCAAAGATGTGATCGCAACGCTAAGAAAGTGCGGCGTAGACTGTTGGAGCTTCGCATTTAAAGCAGACCTCTGCGCCCAGACATCATACGACCGCTTTGTCCGCATTCCGGGAGTTGGTCGAAGGTGCGGCGAAGGTCGGGTTAGAGCCCAAAGTCCCAGATGCTGCGGTCTGCACGAATGGCTCCATTAGCAATTGAGCGCCTTCAACATTCCGTTATTGATATCGCCCGTCTTGCTACGTTTTTTCATCTCAGTCGATACAAACTAACGCGTTGATCTGCGCATTAGCGATGGGCGGGGCCAGTTCCGCGGGTAGTCCAATAGTGTCCGAGAAACCCTCCAACACTTCAGCAAGCGTTTCCGTCAACCGATCCCTATCAAGCGGTTGGAAATGTACTTCCATGTCCGAAGCCGGAAGGTTGCCCAGACTCTGCGCAAGTGGTGTTGGCATGCAGGAATAATCGATCTCCGCCGTGTTAATGCGCCACTGCTGATCGCCGCCAGAAAGTCGGAACGCAATCACGTCTTTGCCCGGCTCGCCGACAATCTGCCAGCGTGTTTCCGGATTCTCGACAGCCTCCAGGGCCGCAAACCCGTCCCGGGTGTCGACCGGCGCGTAATTCTGGGACGCAGACGCCGCAAAGATGAACCGTTCAAGGCTGTTCGGATCCGACGTTTCCACGCGCGTTGGCAGCGGTTCCGTCCCGCCGAAACCCGCATAGTTGGATAGTGCCTCCAGCAGGTCGTCATAGCTGGAATTGGTGAGCGCGCGTATCGGCATGTTCTCGTCAACGCGGATGACCAGACCGTTGGCTGTTGGCAGGAGGGCGGCAGTCTGTCCGGTACTGTCCGCAATAAAGTAATGGATGCGGCTCCAGGCTTGAACACTTGCATTCCGAACGAGGTGTACGGCCTCGTCAACGGTTGCTGCCTGGTCAAGGACACGCTGGATCAATTCGAGTTCATTGACGATGTCACTGTCCGCAGCTACTGGAAACTGGACCGCGTCATTCCACATCAGCGAAATGAACAGCCCGGCGGTGTTCATGCCCGCCGTCGGCATACCCGGCCCCATCTGGTTGAAGCTGACGCTTCCATAACGGCTCTCCCAGCTTGCCGTACTGAGGTCCACAATTGAAGCACGCGTCGCGCCTACGGGGTTGATGAAGACATAGCCTGCGCCCGACGCGGATGTGTCATAGCTGTAGGCGATCATTGGTGCGTCTCTCGGTCCAATCGCCAATGTTGAGCAGGCAATTGCTGCGGCAGGCAGAGCGCAAGCTGCGGTTGTCAGCGTCCAAAAACGCAATGTTCTTCCGGGTTTACTGCGCTCGCCGATCTCCATGATATACTCGCTTTGTGGTCGCTTTCATTGGTCTGGTTACATCCGCATGAATTGTCGCTCATACTTTCTGCAAGTCTGGTTTCGTGAAATGCGCATATTCCTCGTCAACAACGTCGCCAAATCCGTATTGCTGGATTCCTCGATTGAACTGCTGAGCACACGCAGGAGCCTTGCTGCCCTTGTTGCAATCGCATTTCTGGCGGGACTCACCGGCCCGTTCGGCACCGCGATCAGCTATGACATCTGGGCCCGCCTCGTCTATTGGACGCTGATCGTGTTCGCCACGGTGATGCCGGTCCACTTCGTGCTTGCCGCGTTCGATCGCTATGCGGTTTCGCGCGGTTTCAGGTGCATCGCGTGGACATCCCTTGCCTGCCTAAGTGCCTCGGTTCCGGCAACGATTGTGGTCTACATGGTGTCTCGCATATTCGGATCGCAAATCGAACTAACGGCAGTGGGCGAGCTCTATCTGCAGTGTTCTCTGGTGATACTCGCAATTACGACAATTGCACAATTGGCATCGGGGGCATTGCCCGCCGAGGGCCAGGAACAGCAAGCCACTTTGTTGATGAACCGGTTGCCCGGTGCGTGCCGCGGTACCCTGATCAGGATGACGGCGCAGGATCACTATGTTGAGGTAGTGACTGATCATGGTCGTGCGCTGGTGGCCATGCGACTGCGCGATGCGATCGCAGAGGCCGCCCCCATCGCCGGTTCTCAGGTGCATCGGTCACACTGGGTGGCCAGAGATGCCGTCATTGGCCGCCTCACGGTGGATCGTGCGACGCGGTTGCGGTTGACTGATGGTAGCACCGTACCGGTTGGCCGGACCTTCCGAGATGCCGCCAAACGCGCGGGTGTCTTGTATTGAGAGCGGTAAAGCTACTCCGACTGTGGATGCATGAGCGTTCTCAGCTGTAGCGGCGATTGAAGCATGGCCTGCTATGGATCTGGACGGAGGGTTAACTTCAAGATTCTTCCGTTTCCGGATACCAGCCATTGGTGCAATTGCAGCGAAATGGTGCTTTGTCCCGCAGTGCGGGTCTCTTTACAGATTGCAGCGAACGCCTGCTTCGAGCCCATACTTACCAGATGCTGGATTTCACGCGAACAACCACTAAGCGCAACAAAGGCGACATCTTCCTTCGCAGCACCAGCCCAAAGCTGACTATGAGTATGACTTGAAACTCTCCGACAACTTCTGGTGAAGGCTTAATTCGCAAGACATCGACGTTGTAACTGCATCTCCACAACAATCCGTCGGACTTTTGCTTTAAGACCGTCGAGATGCCTTACTGCGAAGTCGCGCCCCACCGCACGAGAAAGACTCTGATTGTCACAGTCTATCTTTGGTATCGCTAGATTGCCTCTGTTGTTCTCGAAAACGATCAAAGAAGAACTCAGCAAATCTCCGCGTCGCTGCAGAGCGGTAGGGTGTCGGCGGAAAAACAGCTGAAATTGTTCCAGACGGCAAAGCAAACTCTGGAAGTATATCAACAAGTCTCCCAGAGCGTAGTTCGTCGGCAACTACGAAATCCGGCATGTTAGCAATCCCACCACCGGCTTTGACCACCGACAATACAGCCTGTGTCGTGTCGCCACTCACAGCGGGTTGAAAAGTCATGTCTC
>JGI12316J15310_10000131_pt3 | contig 121931 bp, 95 predicted proteins | sample MarCyaLeptolynsp_FD_15310 | JGI IMG/M metagenome (IMG submission 15310) | reverse complement strand
TACAAAAGCAATTTGCTTTCCATCTGGAGAGTATCTAGGGTAAGAATCGCCCCAATAGCTTCTAGGTGGGGTGACCAGCCGTTCGATGCTACGAGTGCTAATGGAATATAAACTGATGAGGTGTTGATTATTGATGCTATCAAAGTCTACAAAGGCAATTTGCTGACCATCAGGAGACCAGGAGAGTGCCGCAACTTGGGCCTTAGTTTGAATCAACGCTCGCTCCTTGCCACCATAAGCAGGCACCATATTGACACTTACCTTTCCTTTATCGTTACTGTAAAAGGCAATTTGATTGCCATCGGGAGACCAGCTTGGAGCAAAGTTTAGGCTTGCATTCGTGCTAATGACCTTATGATCATTAGCTCCAATATTCTTTGTGCAAATGACACTGTAGTTCTCACCAGCTCTTTGCCAGACAAATGCCACGGCCTTTCCATCCGCAGAAATGTCAGGATGAAATTCCCAGCCTTTCAAAGCAGTGAGAGGTTTAATATCATAATCAATGGATGAGCTTTCCCAAGTTTGGCTTAAGGTGAAGAAAATGGCCAGTGTGATGACTACAACTGCAGATGCAGCAACCATGATATTGCGAACATATTGATTTGTTGTTTGGCTCAGCCCTTTATCACTGGAACTCCCATTTGAACTTCGAACAGGAGCAATTAAGCGATATCCTCCCTTTGGTATGGTCTCGATTACACGAGGGGCTGTAGGGGAGTCGTTAAAAACAGTCCTGAGCTCTGAAATAGCTCGAGTGAGTACCATGTCGACTACTACGGTGTCTTTCCAGACGGTGTCGAAAAGAAAATCACGACTCACAACTTCATTAGGCCTTTCAGCCAAAATACAGAGCACCTGCATGATCTTCGGTTCCAAACGCCATTCCTTACCGTCTAATGTAACTCTGTTAATAGAGGGTTGGATAAGCCATTGATCTATGTAGAAGTTCTTATCCATATTTCATTTGCATAGGAGAGGTTTGATAACAATCACCTTTTGTCAATAAGCTTCAATTTAAGTGCAAAACGAGAAATAACCCTTATTAGATACCGCATTATGCAAAACCTAAGGTTTTCTTAAGGTCGAGTTTATATACTATTGATCGACAGAGTTGACTGAAAAATCAAAGCCTACCAGATACTTAAGCTTAACAAAAGCTTTTCCTAAGGTTTACTAACTGTTGCTCTGATTCCTTTGAACCTCAACAAAATAAGACAACATGAGCTCAAAGAGACTTTTTAAGAAAGGAGTGACAATGGTTTTTATTCTATCAGTCACATTCGCTTGTCAAGCGCAAAAAATGGATTATCCTGAATCCAAAAAGGTAGTGAAAGAAACCGCCTATCACGGAGCAACTATATCAGATGAATTTAGCTGGTTGGATAATGTGGGTGATGAGGAAGTCGAAGCCTGGACAAAGACTCAGGATGAATTCATGAGAAGTTATGTGAGGTCCTTACCTCAATATGACGGCTTGAAAACTAAGGTTTCTAATTTGATGAAAGCCTCTGGGAGAATGATGCTTCCAGTACAATCAAAAACGCACTACTTCTATACTCAGATGAACAATGAAGGAAAAGGCGTTTTGTATCAAGAGGGTAAAGAGGGCAAGGATAGAAAACCCTTAGCCCTGCCATTTGATGCGAGGGCAGCGATGTTCATTTTACCTAATGAAAGTGGTTCACATTTAGCATTTGCCATGGCCAGGCCGGGAGGATTTTTCGACTGGAAGGTCTATGATGTAAGTAATCAAAAACTTTTGGAGAGCACATTGCTGGGTGCACCTTTGGGTGACACGCGATTGGCTTGGGCCAAAGACGGTTTGGGTTTCTACTATATTGGAATGAGCTCGGATGAGGATGGAGCAAGGACTGACAAGAGAATAAGGTATCATAAAGTAGGAGCATCACATGAGTCGGACCAGAACATTTATACACCAGAATCTCCAGGGTCGAAGCTTCATATTGACCTTTGTAAAGGTGGGGAATATTTAATCATTGCGGAACGTCAGGGTGCCGCTACAGCAAGCAAGGTCAAATACATGCGTACTGACGGACCTGATAAGACTGTTAAAGATCTTGTCGATAAGGCCGCGGCTTCTTATATATTTCTAGGCAACAATGGGCTGGATTTTTACTTCCAAACGGATCTCGGTGCTCCAAATGGAAAGGTTGTTTCTGTTAATATTGGTCAGGCGACACGCGTATGGAAAGACCTGATTCCTGAGGGAGAGCTACCAATGATGGGCTTTCAATCTGCTGGAGGAACTATGCTACCGTTGATGGTCGGAGATAGTTTTGTTATACCTGTGCAAAAGGATTTGTCCATTATGCTTTGGATTTATGACCTACAAGGAAGGCTTAAAAAGAAAGTCGAACTACCTGTTGGAGGCTTGTATTTTAGAAGTAACGGACTGAATGCTTTAAGTGGTTTGAGAATTTCCGAAGAAGTGATGATTCAATTTATGGGCATTACTGAGCCTAATACGATTTTTAGTGTGGATGTAAAGAAGGGCGAACTCAGTGTATTCTCAAGAGCCAAAGTAGAATTCAATGCGGATGATTATGTAAGTGAGATTGCATTCGCAAAGAGTAAAGACGGTACAAAAATCCCCATCTCTTTGACTTATAAAAAGGGACTCAAGCGGAATGGGAAGAACTATATGATGATGCAAGTATATGGTGCTATTGCCTTTACAAACTATCCATACTTTCAGGGAGATTATATGGCTTGGCTTGATATGGGAGGTATTCATGCTGTGGCTCATATCAGGGGTGGTGGTGCCTATGGGAGCAAATGGCATCAGGATGGTATTGCTCGCAAGAAACAAAATGGGATTGATGACTACATAGCTGCTTTGGAATGGGTCATCGATGAGAAATATACGTCAGCCCAGAGAATGGTGATTAATGGTGTAAGTGCCGGTACTATACCTGTGGGAGGAGTTATGACCCAACGCCCAGACCTGGTGGGGGCGGTTGTCTTGCATTATGGAATGTTAGACATGATCGGCTATGCGGAAAAACTTGGAGCCGATGCTAATCATGGTTATATGTTACCGGAGATTGGGCGATCTTCAGACCCTCAAGACTTTGAAGTTCTGAAAAGCTATTCACCTTATCAGAAGTTAAGGAAAGGTAAAAAATATCCACCTGTTCTAGCCCTTACTAGTGAAGCCGATGCGCCACTCAATGCAGATTCTTACAAGTATATCGCAAGGCTTCAGCGATTAGGAGTGACTAAGCCCGCTATGTTGCAAATGGCCTGGGGTTCAGGACATAGCACTTTCGGGTCTCAGCAACATAGCCCAATTGATACCTTTACTGATGAAATTGCTTTTTTGATAAAGGCTATGAAAATCAATGTTGCTGATTGGCTTGGCAATGATTGATGTTGTTTGAATTAATGAATGGAGCCTTTCAAAAGCAAGGCTCCATTTTTATGACCTATGAATTCTTACTTAAAAGATTCTGTCTTATCGAAACCACATGGTAGAAAATGGCAAAAGGTAGCAATACACCTGGCAATAGGATGAAGGGAACCTGAACCAGAGCAATTTCTCCAGACGGTCCAACAAAGTCGCTAAAGTAGAAAGAGGAGATAAAGGCGAAGCCTGTAACAGAAAGTACAAGCAAGCCGAGGATGTTATAAGCCAATATCAGTGACCTCTTTATCAACCCTTTATAGATCATGAAACCGATCGGGAGTGCCAATATCCCCATTAAAATATCATAGTTAAGCCCTTCGAAAGTGACCCTTTGGGGAAAGAAGCCTTCGATAAAGGCACCATAGATCAGAATCTCCACAACGATTCTAAAGGATTGAATTATAACCGGTACATGTCGAGGAGTATTTTGTAGCACGCTTTGAAAGCTCTTTCTCGAAGTGGTAATAAAGACAATGACAAAGGCTGGGATAATGATAAAAACGGGAGCCCTGGGTGGCATGGATAGGCTATCCAAAATTCCTGTAAAGCTGATAAGCACGACATAGGTTACCCAGCTGATCAGAAGAACTGCCGCATTGGTTCTAAGTTTTTGTGGGTTGTTCCCATACTTGAACAAATAGAAAATAAAGGCCAACATTGCAGCCGTGAGTGCATAGAAACCGAATTGTACCATCTCTTTTTTTATTCAAATGTATGTGGTCGGTTGCTTATAAATTTAACCCAAATTGCTAATTACTCAATCGAAAGGCTTTGGGCGATAATCCCGTTTGTTTGCTAAAAAATCGGGTAAAGGCTGCCAGTTCGCTAAAGCCCAGGAAGGGTGCTATCTCGCTGATAGGTTGATCGTTTTCCTTAAGAAGTTGGCTTGCCTTTTTGAGTCTCAATTCAGCAACCATCCGCTGTGGCGTACATTTGTAAATGGATTTGAAGGTGCGGAGGTAGTGATACTTTGACATGCAAGCGATGGTAGATAACTCATCGAGTGTAATAGTCTCCCTAAAATGAGCATGCATATAGTCAACAGACATACTGAGCCGCATGGATAGCTCCCGCCTGGTGGAGTTCTTTAAAGCAGCCAAGGCACTTTGATTCGGATACTGATCTTGCTTGCTGCTCAGAACAGTTGAAAGTAAATCCCCCAATAATTCATATTCTAAATCTTGTTCTCCCTTGTGAATTTGATAGAATTGACTTAAGGCAAGAACTTTTCCATGTACCCGCTCATCTTTCCAGGTTGACTGGATTTTGGATGAACAATTCGTCTCATAAGATCTCATGGGGTCATCGAGAAGTTGCTGGGCTGTACCATTCCTAAAGGAAAGCACATCATTAAATAGTCGCTCACCAAAGTGCATGTTAAAGGTATCTGTACGAGATCCTTCGGGAATAATTAGATCATAGAACTCTCCGCTATTTACCATGCAGAGATTGTCTGTAGTGAGTTGTACAGTCTTGCCGCCAACTTTTACCAAGCTTTCGCCAGAGAGGTTTAGGAAAATGCTGAAAGGTCCTTTGATACCATTGCGTTCTGCTCCAAAGGAAGTAGTATTGAGTACAACCGTAGGCCAACCTTTTCGGTCCAAAGGCTGATTATTGGCTGCCTTGCCATCCTGGAAGTTGTTATTAGCCTGCTTTCGCAGCCAATATATATCAGGGAACTCAGTTAATCGCACACCATTTCGACTCCAAATAATTTACGGATTCGGAGTCAAAAGGTAGGTAAATCTCGCTATAATTTTCTGTCGGACTCTTCAATAGCTAAGTCATTGATACTAGCATATCGTTTTTGCATCAAGCCGTTTTCATCAAACTCCCAGTTTTCATTGCCATAGGCTCTGAACCATTGGCCTTCGCCATTATGATATTCATACTCGAAGCGCACGGCAATTCTATTGTCAGTGTGTGCCCAGTAGGACTTCTTTAGTTTGTAGTCGAGTTCTTTGTTCCATTTGTCAGCGAGGAATTCTTGTACTTCCTTACGACCGTTAACAAACTGGTCTCTGTTTCGCCATTCTGTATCTTCAGTATAGGCCATAGACACTTTTACCGGGTCCTTCGAGTTCCAGCCGTCTTCGGCCGCTTGAATTTTTTGTTTAGCCGTTTCTTCGGTAAAGGGAGGTAGGGGGAATTTCTGTTCCATTTTTCTATCGTTTGTAGTGCAACAGAGAACAAGCTCGAATAATTCGTTTGGGCATAAAAAAAGGGTGCATTAGGCACCCTTCAATTGCTGTTAAGCGAATACTTATCTATCAGACATGCTGACATAAGGTCTCTCGTTCGCGCCAGTATAAACTTGTCTTGGACGTCCGATAGGTTCCTTATTTTCTCTCATTTCTTTCCACTGAGCAATCCAACCCGGAAGTCTACCCATGGCAAACATTACGGTGAACATATCAGTAGGAATTCCCAGTGCTCTATAAATGATTCCCGAGTAGAAATCTACATTAGGATAAAGTTTTCTATCTACGAAGTACGGATCATTTAAGGCTTCTTCTTCCAAACCTTTGGCGATATCCAACACTGGATCTTTAACACCTAGCTTAGATAATACATCGTCAGCCGCTTTCTTGATGATTTTGGCTCTTGGATCAAAGTTCTTATAGACTCTGTGTCCAAAGCCCATCAAACGGAAAGGATCATCCTTGTCTTTGGCTTTCGCCATCCACTTTTTAGTGTCTCCACCATCTTTCTTGATGTTTTCTAACATCTCAATCACAGCTTGATTGGCTCCACCATGAAGTGGTCCCCAAAGTGCATTGATACCAGCAGAAATGGAAGCATACATACTCGCATGAGAAGAACCTACTACTCTTACGGTTGCAGTTGAGCAGTTTTGCTCGTGATCTGCATGCAAGATCAACAACTTGTCAAGCGCATTAGCTACCACTGGGTCAACTTCATACTGCTCTGCAGGATTAGCGAACATCATCTTCAAGAAGTTTGAAGCATAGTTTTGCTTGTTGTCAGGGTAGTTAACTGGCTGTCCAATTTGGTTTTTGTAAGACCAAGCCGCAAAAGTTGGCATTTTCGCAATCAAGCGAATGATACTCATGTCAACCTCATCAGCAGACCTGTTTGGGTCAAGTGACTCAGGATAGAATGCCGTCTGTGCACAAACTAAAGAAGAAAGTACACCCATTGGGTGGGCAGTAGAAGGGAAGCCCTCTAGTATCTTCTTGATATCTTCATGAACCAATGTGTGCTTGGTAATATTCTCTACAAACTGATTATACTCTTCATTGGAAGGTAAGTGGCCGTAGATTAAGAGGTAAGAAACTTCAAGAAAGTTTGACTTTTCAGCCAAGTCTTCAATAGAATAACCTCTGTACCTCAATATACCTTTCTCACCGTCTAGGAAGGTGATAGCACTTGTAGTTGAACCGGTATTTTTAAAACCCGGATCGATGGTGATGATACCGCTTTGGCCTCTTAGCTTAGAAATATCAATTGCCTGCTCTTGTTCTGAGCCTGTGACAACTGGAAGTTCGTATGCCTGTCCGCCAACTTTGATTTCTGCAGTGTTCGACATTATCTAAATAGTGTTTACGTAATTGTGCTCCTTTTCAGCGAGCGAATTTATACTATTAAACACGGAAATAAAACACTTGTTCCCGATGTGTCAATTCTTTTTAATTATTGCCCAAAATTAGAGGCAATCCGTCTTTGCCCTGACCAATCACCACGACCTTTGAATTTGTGGATTCCGCCAGTTTTAAAGTAGCTTCAATACCTCTCATTTTCAAAAGATTCGGTGTCAAACTGCTGGTAATGATTTTGTTAGCAGTAGATTCACCTTCGGCTGCAATTCTTTTTCGTTCGGCCTCACTCTTTTCCTTGTCTAGTAGAAATTGATAGGCTAGTGCTTCCTGCTCATTTTGAAGCTTACTTTCAATCGCCTGCTTAATTTTTTCAGGAAGATTAATTGAACGAATCAAAAGGGCTCTCATTTGGATATTGTTGTTCTCATTGCCCAAGACAGCACCCGTTTCCTCGATAATTGCTTGTTCTACTTCTGATCGCTTAGTCGAATAAATCTCTTCTGCCGTATAGCGACCCATGACTTGCCTCACCGTAGATCGTACTTCCGGCACGACTAACCTTGAGATATAGGCAGGAGTAAATGTCTCGTGAATCTCACCGATTTTGTCATACATCGGGTGGAAACGAACAGAGATATCCACTTGAATAGAAAGGCCATTTTTCTCCAAAACGTCCATAGTTTCTTCTGCCTGATTTTCCGACACATCATAAACGTATAAGTCGTTCCAAGGGGCCTTCAAGTGAAAACCTGGTTGTTTGACATCTTCCTTGTCCAAACCACCTGAGAATTTCTTAAAGATTACAGCACGTTCGTTAGATTGAATCGTGTAAAAGATGCTCGATGACAAGCCTACTACCACAATCAAGGCGATTGTAGTAATCACTACAATGGGTAATAATTTTCTGTTGTCCATATTAATAGGGTTTTAGTTACAAATTTGAGTCCCTTGCGGGTGTATAAAGACTTTTACCTTTGTTTCAGAAAGCTGATGTTCGGATACTGCTATCCAATTTTCATCAGGTTTCGTTGAATTTCATCTAGTATCTCGTGTGCTACCTTCAATGCCTTATATCCATCTTCAATGGTCACTATTGGTTCGCTGTCATTGACGATGGCCTGGTGAAAGGTGAAGAGTTCTTCACGGATAGCATTGGTTGGGTGTACCTTGGGGTTTTCGAAAATGATCTCTTTTTTACCCTTTCCTTCTCCCAAATCCAATACCATTGAAAATGGTCCTTCATCTCCTGTGGCTTCCTGCATGCGCACGATTTCAGATTTCTTTTCTAGAAAGTCTACGGCTACGTAAGCATCCTTTTGGAAGAAACGTGATTTGCGCATGTTTTTCACAGCTATGCGGCTTGTGGTTAGGTTGGCTACGCAACCATTGGCAAATTCGAGCCTAGCATTGGCAATATCTGGAGTATCGGCCACGACATTAACACCGCTGGCTGAAATCTTTTCAACCTCAGAACCGACTGCCTTTAAAATCACATCGATGTCATGAATCATTAAGTCGAGAACGACAGGTACATCAAGCCCTCTTGGGTTAAACTGAGCCAGCCGATGTGTTTCTATAAACATAGGCTGTTTGAGGTAGTCCTGAGCTGCAACAAAGGCCGGATTGAATCTTTCTACATGGCCTACCTGCATTTTTAAGCCGTTCTCCGTTGATAAGCGGATTAATTCTTCCGCTTCAGCAATTGTATTGGTCACAGGTTTTTCAACAAAAACATGCTTGCCTGCATTCAAGGCCTGTTGGGCACATTCGAAGTGGGAGAGTGTGGGGGTGACAATATCGACCAAATCCACCGCCTGCAATAAGTCGGCAATGGTTTGGAAGCTTTTGATACCGAACTCCTCAGAAACAGTGCTGGCGTTTTCTGCAATTGGATCATAAAACCCAACAAGTTCATATTCTGGAATATCTTTGATACACTTAATGTGAATTTTGCCAAGATGGCCTGCTCCGAGGACGCCTATTTTAAGCATAAATGATGAGGTTTTGCTGAGGGCAAAAGTAATGATTAATCATTCTATGTTCTAAGTTTGAACCTTCAAGTTTGGTAATTAACGAGGAAGGTAGAACTTCGAAGCAGAAACCGACAAATGAAGTATTATATCATAGCAGGTGAGGCCTCTGGCGACATGCATGCTGCCAACATGATGAAGCAGTTAAAGCTGATGGATTCGGAAGCCTATTTCAGGGTTTGGGGTGGTGACCGAATGGCCGAAGAAGCGCAAGAACTTGCAAAGCACATTCGCGAAACTTCATTTATGGGTGTATTTGCGGTGGTCAGACATTTGAAGACCATTAAACAAAACTTCAAGTTCTGTGAAGAGGATATCATGGCCTTTCAACCAGATGTGCTCATTTTGATTGATAACTCAGGCTTCAACTTGCGGATCGCCAAGTTTGTGAAGAACTCGAAACTGACAACTCGTATCTTCTATTATATTCTTCCACAGGCCTGGGCCTGGAAAAGGAAAAGAGTTCATACCATTCAAGGATGGACTGATAGGCGATTTGCGATACTTCCTTTCGAACCGGATTTTTATGAATCCTATGGTTACAAAGTCGATTATGTAGGTCATCCCATTCTAGACTCTATGGAGAAGCGCAAGCCGGACCTTCTCGAGCGAAGTGAATTTCTCTCGGAGAATGACCTGGGAGATAAGCCGATCATTGCCTTGCTGCCGGGAAGTAGAAAGCGAGAGATCAATACCAAGCTTCCTAAAATGCTCAATGTGGTAAAGCACTTTCCTGACCATCAGTTTGTGATTGCAGGTTCTGAAACCATTGATGCGTCACTATATGATCAGTATAGAAAGAACAATGTCAAGGTGCTTTTCGGCAAGACTTATGATATTCTCAATAATGCAAAAGCTGCTCTAGTCACGTCAGGCACAGCCACTTTAGAAACGGCTTTATTCAAAGTGCCTCAGGTAGTTTGCTATAAACCGGGTTTTGTAACCTATTATTTACTCAAAGGTATTATCAGCATCAATCATATCTGTATGGTTAATCTGATATTGGACAGAAGAGCTGTTCCGGAGTTGATCGAGGCAGACTTGAATGAGAAGCGCATGACGAGTACTCTGCAAGAGATACTCAAATCAGAGAACAGAGAAAGAATTCTTTCAGACTACGCTGAACTGGAGACAAAATTGGGAGGTGCTGGTGCTTCTGAAAGAGTTGCCAAAATGATGATCGAAGATTTAGGAAACTAATCTGGAAAATTGATAGTTTCACAATCATGGACAAGCAAACCATTGTAGATAGCATTGCTGCATTTCCCGCATTATCTGAGGTGCCAAGAGCTCAAATTGAATGGGTCATTGAAAGGGGCGAGTATCGTGAATACAAAGCAGGCGAATCATATTTTAAACCAGGAGATCCTATAGACAAACTAATATTCGTTTTAGAAGGTATCATAACCTTTAAAATGGAGCAGAACGGTCAGTTCAAAGAACTCGGAAGACTGACTGAAGGAGCAATTACAGGGGCTTTGCCCTATAGCCGGGCGCAAACGGCAAGTGCCATTGGTTCTGCGGTTGTCGAAACAAAACTCTTTGTGCTTGACAAAGGCTATTTCAGAGAATTGGTTTGTGACTGCCATGAACTCACCACAGTGTTTGTCCATGAAATGACTGATCGCGTGAGGAGCTTTACCAGAACTCAGCAGCAGAACGAAAAACTGATGGCCCTGGGTAAACTTTCAGCGGGTTTGGCTCATGAGTTGAATAACCCCGCTGCTGCCATTGTCAGGAGTTCTGAATCTCTTCAGAGTCATTTGGGTACTGTGCCTGAGAAGTTTAAGAGAGTGATTAACATGAAAGTGACTGAGGCTGAAGTTGATTTTGTCAATGACTTGCTCTTTGGGAAACTCGAAGCTGGCATTGACAAAGGGGAATCTTTGATGCAGCGTACGGAGAGAGAGGATGAACTGACGGATTGGTTAGATGATAATGGTTATGGAGACTGTTATGCGCTGTCTGAAACACTGGCAGAGTACGGTTTTTGCGCAGATGATCTACAAGACTTGGTTGATAATACCAGCGAGGAATCTTTTCCATCTATTATTGAATGGATGGACAACGTATTGACTACCGAAAAGATGGTAGGTGAAATCAAAGAAGCTTCGAACAGAATATCCAAACTGGTCAGTTCAGTGAAGAGTTATTCGCACATGGACAAAGCAGCAGAAATGGAAGCAACTGATGTGCATGTGGGTATCCATAATACGCTGACAATGCTAAATCACAAGATCAAGAAGAATAAGGTCAAAATTGAAGAAAACCTTACTGATGATTTATCTAAAATTGAGGCAATCCCGGGAGAGTTGAACCAGGTCTGGACGAATATTATGGACAATGCCTTGGACGCTATGGAGAAAGAAGGCGGTACAATGAGTATAGAGACAGTACAGAATGAGAGTAATGTAATGGTCAGTATCATTGATTCAGGTCCGGGCATTCCAGAAGATATTCAGAGTCGCATATTTGAGCCTTTTTTCACTACCAAGGATGTAGGTAAGGGAACGGGTTTGGGACTCGAAACCGTTCAAAAGATTGTAGAAAAGCATAAGGGTTATATTAAGCTGGAATCTAAGCCAGGTAAGACTAAATTCGAATTCTGTTTCCCCAAAAAAGGATAAACTAACACATGGCAAAACTACCTATCATTTTTACTGTTGACGATGACGAACAAGTACTGGCAGCCATTAGAAGGGATGTCAGAAAAGAATATAGACGAGACTATCGCATCATGAGTACCACCTCTGCACAGGAGGCGCTTGACGCGTTAAAAGAATTAAAGCAGAAAGGAGAGGATGTAGCCCTTTTTCTTTCAGATCAGCGTATGCCTGAAATGTCGGGTGTTGAGTTTCTTGAACAAGCCAAAGAACTGTACCCTAAGGCTAAACGCGTGTTGCTTACTGCATATTCAGACATTGAGGCCGCTGTTAAGGCAATTAATGATGTGCAGTTGGATTACTATCTGAATAAACCCTGGGACCCACCGGAAGAAAAGCTTTACCCTACACTTAATGACTTGTTGGACGAATGGCAAATCAATCACATTCCGGTATTCAAAGGGATTAGAGTGGTGGGCTATCAGTATTCACCAAAGTCACATGATATCAAGGATTTTCTTTCCAGAAATCTTATGCCTTATCAGTGGCTTGATATTGAGACTGAGGAAGCTGGCAAAGAGTTGTTGGGACTTGCTGAGATTGAATTGGCTGACCTTCCAGCAGTCTTCTTCGAAGATGGCACCCATGTAAAGGACCCCAGCATGACCAACTTAGGCGATAAAATTGGTCTTCAAACAAAAGCGGCTGAGGAAATGTATGACGTAGTTATTATTGGAGCAGGCCCTGCGGGGATGGCTGCTGCAGTATACGGTGGTTCAGAAGGCTTAAAGACTTTAATGATTGAGAAACACGCCCCAGGTGGACAGGCCGGAACAAGCTCACGTATTGAGAATTATCTGGGTTTTCCAAAGGGACTTTCAGGTGCCGATCTTACCCATAGGGCCATTACTCAGGCCAAACGTTTTGGTATAGAATTTCTTTCTCCTCAGACCGTAACGGGAATAGAGACGCAAGACAATTATAAAATTGTTCAACTCGAGAGCGGAGAAAAGATCAATACTAAGGCCGTTATTATCACAACAGGGGTGCAATACAGACACCTAGAATCGAGAGGGATTGATGACTTTACAGGGAAGGGTATTTACTATGGCGCAGCCACTACAGAGGCTAATGCCTGTAAAGGTAAGAATGTCTACATCGTAGGTGGTGGTAATTCTGCTGGTCAGGCGGCCATGTATATGGCCAAGTTTGCCTGTGATGTGCATATTGTAATCCGTAAGCCTGATTTGTCATCCAGTATGAGTCAATACCTGATTGATCAGATTGACGGCACGGAGAACATCCATTTAGTACCAAGAACTGTGATTGACGGAGCAGTTGGCGATGGTAACCTGGAATGTGTGGAATTAAAGAATCTGGATACCGAAGAAGTAGTTAAGAAACCTGCTGGAGCCTTATTGATCTTTATTGGAGCAAAACCTTATACAGACTGGACAGGAGATGATGTGATCAAGAATGACAGAGGTTTTGTGATCACAGGGCGTGATTTGCTCAAAGAAGATGATCACAAAAAGATCTGGAAGAAGGAACGCGAGCCTTATTTGCTGGAGACAAGTACCCCTGGAATTCTGGCGGCCGGAGATGTTAGGGCGGGAGCTATGAACCGGGTAGCCTCAGCAGTAGGTGAGGGGGCTATGGCCATTAAGTTTGTACATGAGTATTTGGCTGAGGTATAGGTCATTCTATATTTTTTAATATTTCTTCTGAAAAGCAATTTGGTTGCGTTAAATTGGTGGTTAACAATCAATTAACCTTTGTTGCCTAATTCGTTTAACTCAGCCTGCCATATGACTTTTCGCAAGTACTTTTCTGTATTTTTTGTTCTATTCTTATCTGGTGTTTTAATTTCCGGCTGCCAGTCTGAGGCACCCCAAAAGCCCTTTTTATTGGGGCAGGGAGATGGTATAGATAATGCCACACTGATGGTGCGAGATTTGGAAACAGCCATTCGTTACTATCGTGATACCTTGGGGTTTAGTGTAAGGGGGGCACAGAAAGGTGTCTTGGAAGGATCTATGACGGCTTCTGTTTCAATCCCGGATATGAGTTCTTTCGAATTGCTCAGTATAAGTGATTCTGCGGATGAGGCTGCCATTCCAACATTTATTAAAAGCTTTTTATCGTCTGATGAGGGTGTAAGGATGTATTCACTCTCTACTTCTTCAACGGATTCTACTTTTATGCAGTTGACTTCTAACAGCTATGCCATGGATTCGGTACGCTCTTACAGAAATACTGCCCGAAAGCCCGAAGGCTGGTCTTGGGATGATGGAGCCCCTACCACCAGGAGTCTTGATTTTGATGCATCGAATCCACCTGCTCAATTACCAAGATTTATTGAAAGTGTTGGGTATGATTATGTAGGGACGGATAGTGACTGGAGAACCTATTATATCTATGGCAGAATGTTCAATAAACACACCAATGGCGTAATTGGAATGTCCGCAATTCGTGTTGCTGTAGAAGACCTCACCGCCTCTCACAAAGAATTTGAAAAGATGGGTTTTGAACTGATCGATAAAACTGAGACACTGGTCAGATATCAACTTTACAGAAACCATGAACTCCATTTAGTTTCGGCCGATAGCGAGCAATCGATTAAAGACTTTGTGACCAAAAGAGGAGAAGGTGTCTTTGGCCTCAGATTTCAAGTAGAGCAACTGGATTCTACCTATCAATATTTTAAAGACGAACTTCCGAAAGAAGCGCTTTCCAAAACTTCAGACCTCATTACCATACGACCTGACTATGCCTATGGTGTCCAATTGGAATTTGAGCAGGAATCAGATGAGCAAGGCCTAATGGCTCGAAAACTTATGCCCAAGCAAGACCTGGACAGTACAGCTATTGTACATGCTAAAGAGTTGTACACCAAATATTGTACACTCTGCCATGGAGAAAACAGAGAGGGCTATGCGGCCGATAATGCCCCATCTTTACGCTCTAAATCACTTTTAGCAACGAGTAAGAATAATAACTTCATGCGCTATACGATCCAGTTTGGCAGGGCCAATACAGCGATGGCGGGATACTTGAAAAATCAAGGAGGTCCAATGGAGTATATAGAAATTGAGTTACTGCTGGAATGGCTCTATCAGATGGCGGAGGTAGAGGAACCCATAGACGTTTCCAGAGAACCGGTATTAGGGGATATTTCTCTTGGCGCTGAAGTCTACGAAGCCAACTGTGCGACTTGCCATGGAGCAGATGGCGAAGGGGTTTCGGCTCCTGCACTTGGAAACCCAGTACTGCTAGCCACTGCTACCGATCACTTCCTCAGGTACGCGATTTCCGAAGGTAGAGATGGTACTCCAATGATCGCCTTTAAAGATAGTTTGAGTGATGAGCAAATTGATGGATTGACAGCTTTCTTGAGAAGCCGAGCCTCTGGTTGGGATATTCCTGAACCAGGTGACGTGGTCATTCCTTCTCCAGAGGAATATGTATTAAATAAAGACAATGAGGCGCCTGTTTTCGAACTGAAAGAAGGGAAGTTTATTTCAGCAGCACAGGTGAATCAGGCAATTAAGGATAACAAGCGGATGGTTATTCTCGATGCACGCTCAGAGGTGGCCTGGCGTCAAATGCATATTCCTGGTGCTGTGCCGGTTCCGTACTACAAAGAACCAGAAGAGTTTATCAATGACATCCCTAATGATGGTACCCAAATCGTGATTTATTGTGCCTGTCCTCATGCTGCCTCGGAGCGAGTTTTAAGCACGCTAAAACGTAATGGCTTTACAAATGCTGCTATCATTGATGAAGGCATATTAGTTTGGGCCCAAATGGGATTTCCTGTCCGGAACGGTAGTTAGTAGGTGAGGTTGTTTCAGAGGTTTTTATCCAGTTATAAGAAAGAAGCGACACCTACTAGTTTTCTTTTGTTTTGTTGCAATAATCTCTCAAATCACGCTTATAACAATCCACTAATGTTTTAGTTTTACCACCAATACTATTCAAGTCATCTAAATAGGACAATGATGTATAAAGGGTTGCAGTTAACATTACTTTTTCTCTCCTTTTTTGTACTTGACGCTTGTCAGGGGGATAATAAGGCATCATTCGTTTCGCTTATAGCTTCAGAAGAGTTACTGTCCTTTGAATTGGATGGTAGTACCTCGAATATTAGCACTTTTTTGGAGCTGTATTACGATGAAAATGCTAATAGAGAATTGCTCTTTTCTTTGAATCAAATGAATAATGAGGTTCAGGTTTATGACCTTGAAAGCCAACAGCTTATCAATAGAATGCCGTTTGACGTTGAGGGAGAACGGGGAGTTGGGAATATCTCAGGTTTTCATGTCCAGAATCTTGATAGTCTCTTTTTGTTTCCCAATAATGGTAATCGCTTGTTTCTTACTGATAGCAAGGCAGAAGAAATTAGACGCATTGATTACCGGGTGCCAGATGGTTACGGAAATGCCCAAGTCACCTCTAGTTACTTTTCGGCCAATGCCTTTCTGCAATCAGGTCAACTCGTGGTTAAAACGCTCTATCAGGGAAATTACAGCAATATCAATAATCAAGAATTGGGTAAAAAGTATCTGTCATCTGCTATTGATTTAAGTTCTGGGCTTGCGGAACATATACCAATTACTTATCCGGAAGACTATATGGAAGATGTTAAAAAGCACTTTCAGTTTAGTCTCTCCACCAGCGATAATGGCACTGTATACAGTTTTTGGGCCGATCATGAGCTATATCTCATGAAGACGTCAACTTCAGAAAGGAGTAAGATAGAAGCAGCGAGTCAATATCTAGGAGGAGAGTGGGAGGCCTTGCCACTAGGTGGTGATCGGCTAGACAGAGCTCGTTACTTTGCAACAAGTGCTCACTATGGCAATATCATCTACGATCCGTTTAGGTCCGTGTATTATCGATTTTGCTACCCAAAAGTTGATGTGAGTAGTGATGAAGATTTAAGGATGCAGGCACTTTATCCCAGTACTTTTTCAGTCATGATTCTGGATAAAGAACTTAATGTGCTGGGAGAAGAGTTCTTTAATAAAGATGTAAAACTGTTGACAAGCAATGTTTTTGTAGGAAGTAAAGGATTATACATATCGGTAAGCCATCCGGATAATGTTTTGAATGAGGAGGCCTATATGCGTTTTAAACTTTATGAGTTAAAACGTTGAGGTTGCTCCTGCTGCGAAGCAACTTAGTTTTAAGTGGAAATAACGATTTTTTTTCTGACGCTATTGGAGCAATTCAATGCTCGGACCATGTACTTGGCTACGTTCAACCTGCTGATTAATAGTTTGGGTTTGGGTAGATTAGCTTGACTTTCAATGATTTTCCTAAGCTTTTTAGAATTAGTCAGCCCCACGGGCCTTACAACCGTCCAATCAAGATTTGAAGCTTCCAAAAGTGCTTCCTGCCTTTCATGGTCTCTGTAAGCAACGCCAATATTACTATTGTTAATAAACCATCGAAACCAAGCAGGAAGGTCAAATTTAGTTTCTGACACGCCCCAGGCACTGCAAACTACTACGCGCTGGATGTTATGCTCATTAGCTACAGCGATAAGCTGCGACATCGTTTTTGACAGGAAATCTTTTGGCGTCCTAAGTCTTGCCCATGGAAAGTCTGAAGTTCGCGAAATATTAAGAGTACTAATTATGGCATCGCAACCCTCAATTGCCTTCGCTAAGTCATCTTTACTTTGAGTGTCTCCTTGAAAGATCTTCAGTGCATCATGTTCGATTTTAACCTTCTCAGGTTGCCTGACAAGGCAGTTTACATGATGTGCTCCGTTCAGAGCTTGCTCCAAAACTAATTTACCAGTTCTGCCGGTGGCACCTAGAAGCAGCATTTTCATGGCGCTTGGTTTATAAGGCCTTCAATCACTTTAAAAACGAAGTAAGTCACAAAGCCGAGATATTCAAAGTCGATGGTTTCGAACTTGTCTTCAGGGTCATGGTGGAAGGGAGAGGTGTCACCTCTTCTGTATTCTTCGGTGATACCAATGGCATTAAAACCAGCTTCTCTGAATTCCTTATGGTCGCTTCCAGTTTCTCTTGTTACATATGCTTTTATGTCAAAGGTGTTGGTATGCTTGCGATAGGCTTCCTTTAGAGATTTGGATGGCACTTCCAGTTCAATATTTCTATCCCCATCTTTGTCCCAACCCACCTGATCAGCGGTATGTACAGAATGGATGTTAAATGATTCTTCTTTCAACCATTTAGAAAAAGCATATGCACCAGCATGCCCTATTTCTTCCTTGTCTAGGAACACGATCATCAGATTCTTTCTTCTGACTTTTTGCTTCATCATGGCCTTTGCTACACCGTAGACCAGAGCACAGCCCGAAGCATTATCACTTGCCCCTGGACTTTCCTTCACCGTATCAAAATGAGCACCTAACAGTACATATTCGTTACTTTCTGAAGTCGCGGGAATGATGGTATAGAGGTTTACTCCCTTGGCAGGGTTTTGCCGCTTGTTGAGCATAGGTATGTTCTCCTCATACGCTCGCTCTATGGGTTGAAGGTTTAATCCCATGAGTTGCTCCTTGATGTATGACCTTGTTGATTCTCTTTCGGCACTGGAATATCTTCTGTTTATTTCTATACCATTGAACTTTGAATGACCTGTCAAAACAGAGATAAAATCAGATTGCTCTGCTTTTAGCTTGGAGATAAAGGCCCGATTCAGGTTTAGGGTTTGGGCATCCTTTGTCCATAGTTCTTCGAACTCCATGGGGTCTTTCCTGTTTTGGGCACAAGATGAGGTAATGAATATGACCAGTAATAGTGGTAGAAAACGCATTGGTGTTGAAATTAAGACTAAGCTATTAATTAACGAATCTTATACCAATTACATACGTTTGTCACACTAACTATAGCTTAGTAAGCTAATTGCTTGACAATATCTTTTGCCACTTTACCAAGCTTTGCAGGAGTTTTTCGGCCACTGTGATTGACTATAATTGAAATACCAAGATTGTATTTCGGAAAAATGAATACCCAGTTTTGAGTACCGGTTGTACCTCCATGGTGATTATAAGAAGTACCATTTTTGTCTTTCCAACCGTTCCACAAGTAGGCCATCCAGCGTGTTTTCTTTTCGTAGATGATCTGCTTTGACTCCTTTAGTGCTTTATCATCACTATTGAGATTAAACTCTATCCACTTCATTAAATCGGTGAGTGTGGCGTTTACTCCATTGCCGCCACCCCAAAGTGGAATGATTTGAGATGGGGAAGGAGTTTCATTTTTCGACCAGTAACCTTTTGCCAGCCTCTCTTTCTGCGCTGCTGTCAGTCTAACGCCTGAATCACTCATCCCAAGACCATCAAAAATATGTTCTTTCAGAAGTGTGTCAAAGGGTTTGTTATAAACTGTAGTGAGCATATAAGCCAGCAGTTCAGCTCCAGCATTGGAGTATTTGTAGTTAGCACCAGGAGCCGATTGGGGCTTAAACGCCTTTAAAAGCTCCAGAAATCTCTCTTTGGTCATCTCTTGTTCTAATGACTGAAAAGTGATCGGGACTTCATTATCTGGCTTTTCAAAGGCTTCCGCCATGTCAGGTGACATAAAATGTGGAAGTCCTGCTGTATGCGTCAATAGGTGCTTGACTTTTATAGGTTTGTCTTCAAATGACAGATTTGAGAAGTCTCCGGTTATGAGGTCATCAATGTTGTCTTCTAAGTTGATTTTACCTTCCGTAACAGCTTTGGCGACCAGATAGCCGGTAAAGGTCTTTGATACTGATGCTATCTCATAAATTGTTTTATCAGTAGGTTTTACGGAGTCATCAAGTGTTCCAAAATGACTCATATAGGTTTGTCCATCCTTGTAGATACCAATCGATAATGCCCGAAATTCTTTGTTTTTGAGTAAGGATTTGCCTTGTTTTTCAATGATGCGCTCAATGTCTTGTGCTAGTGATGCTTGTATGGATACAACAATAATTAATAAGGAGAGGAGTGTTCTCATTCTTTAATCAGGTTTCAGTGTTGGAACCATAACTTTCAAATATTGGGCCATGTTTACTACTTCCAAACTTTATTTCGAAGTAGTTTTAAACTTCAAAGTCAATGGCTTGAGCGGAATCGCTCTTTGGTTTCTGAAGTTGTCACCAAATACTAATTCATAAGCTGTTTCGGTTGCTAATTTTACTTGGTAAGTAGCTGACTTTCCATCTTTAGCAAAAGTGACTTTTGTTATCTCTGGAAACCCCTCTTCTCCTAATTCTCCAAGTAAAGTTCCCATAAACCTTTTGTCCATTTCTTCCGAAAATGTGATCGTAAAGGAAGACAGGTTTGGACTTACTGTTTGATCATTTTGATCTATGCCAATGATGGAAGTAATCTGTGGTCTTGAAGCTTCGTAGACCTCTTTATAGCTTTCGATAGGTTGAGAGAAATATCCTGTCGCTTCTACAAATTCCTCAATGCTTTTGGTACTGGTATAATCAAGCTCTATCAGCGTTTTTAATGCCAATTTTTTGTCCTTGGATTGATCATAGTATTTTTTTGAAATGGCATATCCAACATAATAGCCTAGATCTCTGGTATTGAATTGGTTGTTAGCGCTATTCCATATCCAGTTATAGTAATGCGGAGAGAACATCTCTTTGATAAACGCTTCTTTCACTTGAGTATCATTTTGCGTACCATAGGCTATAGCAGGTTGAATGGATCGTTGGCCGGAGGCCAGTTCTGCTATAAACTCGGCAGAACCCTCAAACAGGCTTTGGGACAAAAGATCATAGGCCCATGGTGCATTTTGCTGAGTGTGAACAAACTCATGAATGTTTAGGAATGCTAGGTCATTTATCGGGTTAAGCCGTGTGTAATTCTTGAAGTAATTCAGGGCAGGAGGGAATTCTGATACATCAGTGTTTTCATTGGTCATGGCCATTTCTGCACCAATCAATACCATGCCATCGATGGTAGTTCCCGGAGTTCTGAAAACCCCAATCTCAAAGTATACCTTAGCATCCCTGTAATCTGGATAAAGCACCTTAAAACCATTTATTCCGTCCTGAATTCTTTGGGCATAGGTGCTTACCCCTTGGGTGTTTTTGCGAACCGAGCTCCAAAAGCCAGGGTATTTGTTAATCGCCTCAATGTATTCTTCTGCGCTGTATCTTCTTGCTCTGATAATGCCAGATAGACCAGGCGTTCCTTTGTCCAAGTAATACTTTTGGAGGTGCTTTAGTTGAAGCGTACTATCTTGGGTTGAACTGATCTTATCATAAGCTATCCAAAAGTTAGCAATGTCTTCAGTGACAATATTTACTACCTCTGATTTTTGAGCTGAGAGCTGAATTGAAAGGCATACTAGTGCAATTGAAAATAGATTTTTCATGTTGTTATAAATTGAGTTTTTGAAAAAAGGAGTGTACAGAAACCCCTGACCTGAAGGTTTCGGTACCTTTAATTCTAAATCATTATTCGCTTCTAAGACATTGGGCAGGATTAATCCTAGCGACCTTGATGGTTTGAAAACTAATAGTCAACCAGGCGATAAGGAGCGAAGATGCTCCCGCAAGTACAAAGAACCACCATGAGAGTTCAATCCGATAGACAAAACCATTGAGCCAGGATTTAGTAACCCAATAACTTACTGGTAGTGAAAGCATAACAGCCGCTAAGACGATTCTCGTAAATTCTCCTGACACTAGGCGAACTATGGCGAATTGGCTAGAACCAAGCACCTTACGAACACCTATTTCCTTGATTCTCCTTTCGGTTGAATATGACGCTAGTCCAAGGAGTCCGAGACAGGAAATCAGAATGGCGATGATTGAAAAGTACTCAGATAAAGTTGCGACACGCTGCTCAGCCACATACTGTGCTTCATAATCTTGATCTAGAAACTGGTAGTCAAAGTTGAAACCGGGGTTGAATTCAGCATGCAGATCTCCCAGTTTTGAAATGGTTTCGCGCTCAAGACCTTGTTGTAGGCGTGCCATTATGAGCCATGTATCATCTGGTTGAAGCACTAAATAGGCTGGCCCCACTTCTTCATGGAATGTTTTGAAATGGAAATCTTTTACCACACCAATAATTTGGGTATCTCGCCCTCCAATATTTACGGTCGATCCTAGAGGTTGCTCAAGGTTCATGAGTTTAATCGCCTTTTCATTGAAGATAACTTTGTTATAATCGGTTTTATAATCACGTGAGAAGGTTCGGCCAGAGGCTAGTTCTAGTTCCAAGAGTTCTATCATGTCATAGTTGACCCTCAGGTATTCCATGCCGTAAGAGGCCTGAGGATCTTTCCCTTCCCATTTGACATCATACCTCCATCCGGTATAGCCACCTTCAACTAGACTATGGGCTGAGCTGGAGGCCGTGACAATACCGGGCAATTTTTTTACTTCTGTAATAAAAGCCTCCATGTTGAGTTCAATTTGCCCTTCAGCTTCAAAGTAGAGGACGTTGTCTTTATTGAAACCAATATCTTTTTCCTGTGTGAATTGTATTTGATTGTTGACAACTAATACGGACACAATAAGGATAATGGAAATGGAAAATTGAAATACGACAAGCCCTTTCCTCAACCAAAGCTCACGAAGCGAGCCGGAGGGTTGTGCTTTGAGTACTTTTATGGGTTTAAAAGCTGATAAGTAGATTGCTGGGTAGCTACCAGCGAGAAGGCCCGTAATCAAAAGGACCAACGAGAGTATCAATGCGAAATCTGTTGAAAATGTAATGGTCAGTTGTTTACCGGTGATATGATTGAATTCCGGTAAGACCGAACTGGTAATAAAAAGTGCCAGAATTAGCGCGAATGTTGTCATTAGCAATGACTCACTCAAAAATTGACAGGCTAGAGAGCGTCTGCTGGCACCTATTGTTTTTTTAATGCCGATTTCTTTCATCCGTCTTGATACTCTGGCGGTCGCTAGATTCATAAAATTGATGCAGGCTATGCCTAGAATGAATAGGGCTATTAGAATGAACAATCTGACATTTGAAATGCGACCACCTACTGAACTACCATTTTCATATTTTCCATGGAGATATAGATCTGCATACAAAGTGGCTATTGGTGTAATATTTTCTTCCCCATTATGATCCCGGACAAAGTCCTTAATCTTGTTATTGAAATCCTCGGGTTTAACGTCTTCAGCGAGTATGACAAAAGTTGAGGGTCCGTTATTTTTCCAGTTCAGCACCCAAGAATTCAGTTCTTCGTACTCTTCATAGGTCATGATAAAGTCGAATTGCTGGGTCGAAGAAGTGGGCGGTTTTTTGAATACCCCAGAGACTTGATAATCTCGGAATTGTTGAAAGTTGATGAGCTTTCCTACTACGTCTGTGGTAGTTCCAAAAAGCCGAATAGCCAGATCATCAGAGATAAGTATGTTCGTCTTTTGCTCTAACACTTTGTCCTTATCTCCTTGAAGAAGTTGGAATGAGAAGACTTTGAAAAAGTCCTTCCCAACGTATTGGCCAACAGCTTTTAAGAGAGCATCTTCATATGAGAGCGTATAAGTATTTGTCCAGGTTTTTGTCACCGCCAATTCAACTTCCGGTAGCTCATCTGCCATGGCCTGTGCTAACCGACCTGGGGTAGCCCGATCGGTTAGAATGCCATTTGAGGTAGTACTATTAGAGAGTATTTGGTACAGCCGATCGCTGTTTTGATGAAATTGATCAACCCTTAGTTCGTCATTTACCCAGAGGTAGATGAGCAAGGTACAGACCAAACCAGAGGCTAGGCCTAGTAGGTTAATGACAAAAGCACTTTTATACCTCAGATAGCTCCTGAGGGTGAGCTTGATGTTATGTTGTAGCATACCAATGTTGTTGAGTTTTTGATTACCGCTTAGCCTCTTCATGAGGTTAGGGCGAATAAGTTTAATGACCTCTCGATGATATATTCTTCGAGCTTTTTTAGGTGAATATAATTCAAGGTTTTCCTGAAAGATCTCGTCCATATCACCCTCTATTTCCTCAAGGTATTCTTCATTGAGAAAGAACCTAAGGAGCTTTTTAGACCAGTTTGGAGGGCTTTGATTATTCATTTCTTAAACATTGAACGGGATTGACCATAGATGCTTTGATAGTCTGGAAGCCAACGGTAAACCAAGCTATAGCCAAAACAGAAATAGCCGAGTAAGCAAAGATGGTCCAATCAAGATTTATAGTATAGGCGAAATTTTGCAGCCACTGGTTTACTATGTAATAGGCTACTGGTAGCGCAACGATTATTGACATGATCACAGTCTTAGAGAAGCTACGAGATAATAGGGCTACTATGCTCCAAGCCTTAGCTCCAAGAATTTTTCTAATGCCAATCTCTTTTGTTCTTCTTTCCGCAGTGAAAGTTGCCAAACCAAATAGGCCTAAGCATGAGATGATAATAGCGACAGCGGCCATATATCTGGATAATTCAGCAACCTTATTTTCTGCATCGTACAAGGCTACATAGTCATCTGATAACAGACTTGCATTGAAAACCTGACCAGGATGCAGTTCTTCAAATACTGCTTCCACTTGCTTTATGGTTTCAGTTTCCAGACCAGGTTTGAGTCTTACAAAATATTGCTTACCGCCTTTTCGGAACCGAATGATCATGGGTTCAATTTTCTTATGCAAAGAACCGTATTGAAAGTCCTTTAAGACTCCAATGATCTCCAATTTCTCTTCTTTGTGTCGCTCCATTTTGGTTCCTACTGGGGCTTTGAGGCCCATAAAGGCAACGGCCGCTTCGTTGACGATCACTTTGTCGATTCCATCATTGAAGTCTCTCGAAAAGGAGCGTCCTTCAATGATCTCTAAGCCCATTGTTTCGATGAAATTGTAACCCATCATGGGGGAGTAAAACAGATGCTTCTCATCATCCTCTGTTCCATCAATCCAATCAAAGCCATCGTTGCTGTCATCGGCAGAAAGGAAGTCACCATTCATGTTTCCAGAACTTATTACACCTGGAATTTTTGACAATTCGTTAAAGAAGGTATGAGGGTCTATGTGTTTTGATCCTCGTTCTCTAAAAGTAAGGACCGCTTCTCTATTATATCCGAGCGGTTTGCTTTGAGTAAATTCAATTTGTTTATTGACCACAAATACACCAATAATGAATATGACGGAAAGGCTGAATTGAAAAACCACTAAGCCCTTTCTGATCCATTCTTCACCTCTCAAGTTTATCGCCTTTCCTTTTAACACTGAAACAGGTTTGAATCTGGACAGATAGAAGGCTGGGTAACTGCCAGCAAATATGCCGGTGATGGACACTAAGGCCACTAAGGGTAACCAATAATCTTGTAGTTGCAGTGAAAGCGACTTGCCAGAAATATCATTGAATACAGGCAAGGTGATGATGACAATACCGATAGAAACAGCTAAAGCCAATAAGGCTAATAATATGGATTCGTTCAGGAATTGAAAGATCAATGAAGATCTGTTTGCACCAATCGTCTTTTTGACACCAACTTCCTTCATCTTTTTTGACGCTTGAGCAGTGGAAAGGTTCATGAAGTTGATGCAGGCAATGGTAAGAATAAAGAAACCAATAAAAGTGAAGAGTCTGACATTTTCTATTCTTCCTCCTGTTTGGATCCCCCCTGTAAATTCCCCGTATAGGTAGTTTTTGGAATATTGTTGGGCAAAGAGTGTGTATTTGAAGCCTTCTGCTTTGTCGTCTAAATAGTTTGCAATTTTGCGATTGAATTCATCAATGTCACTGCCTTTCTTGAGAACTACATAGGTCTGTGCATAACCTCCATTCCACCGGTCAGCCCAAGGGTCACGTTCGATGAGGTTGTCATAATTGAGTATTATATTGAAGTGCTTGGAGGCATTAGATGGTGGGGCTTCAAATATTCCCGAAACGATAAATTCTTTATTGAAAAATCGATTTTCCCACTTTATCCTTTTACCCATTGCTTTTTCTTTGCTCCCAAATATACTTGTGGCCAGTTGCTCTGTGATTGCCACTGAGCCCTTGTCCTTGAGGACTGAACTAGGGTTACCTAAGAGGATATTATATGTTAGTACTTGGAAGAAGTTAGGACTGGCGAACAAGCCATTGACTTCAAAGTAGTTATCGTTAAAAGCCACACTTCCTCGTGGTCTGAAAAAGCCATTACCGACTCTAACAGATTCCTCGACTTCAGGAAAATCCTGGAATAAACCTTCAGCTAGCCTTCCGGTGGTATAATCCCAGGTTTGAGTTTCATCGTTGAAGTCGATGTTTGCCATCACCCAGTATAGACGGTCGTTTTTTTCATGAAAGGTGTCGATAGAGATTTCATCTTGTGCCCAAAGGAAGATGAGTATGGCACAGGCTAGGCCAGTTGACAATCCAATGAGGTTTATAAAGAAGGTTGTTTTGTGTCTTTTAAAACCCCTTAGTGTAATTAGTAAATTGTGTCGTAACATACCAATGTTGTTGAGTTTTTGATTGCCGCTTAGCCTCTTCATGAGGTTAGGACGAATAAGTTTAATGACCTCTCGATGATATATTCTTCGAGCTTTTTTAGGTGAATATAATTCAAGGTTTTCCTGAAAGATCTCATCCATATCACCTTCTATTTCTTCGAGGTATTCTTCCTTCAGAAACCAGCGGAGCAGCTTTCTAGACCAATATGGAATTCTTGATTTACTCATTGCGAAGACATTCGACAGGATTGATCAAAGAGGCCTTTAGGGTTTGAAAACCCACTGTAGCAAAAGACAGCAAGAGTGTTGCTATGGCCACAGCAAGATAAAGTAACAGGTCTGGCGTATAGTGCATCGAAAATCCATTAAGCCAATCGAGTACAAGGAGGTAGCTCACCGGTAAGGCTATAAAAAGTGAGATAGCAACTAAGACAATGAAATCTGTAGACAAGAGTTTGACGAGTGATAATGTACTAGAGCCCAACACTTTTCTGATTCCCACTTCCTTAGTTCTTCTTTCGGTGTTGTACAGTGCTAAACCGAATAGACCCAAACAAGCAATAAGTATAGCCACGATAGTGAAATAGCCTGATAGCGTAACAATCTTCCCTTCTGCCTGATAAACCTGGTCATATTCATCATTTACAAACTTGGGATTGAATGGATACTCAGAATTGAATTGATTATAGGCATCTTCTATGGCTTTAAGTGTTGCGGGCTGGTTTTCCTTGGCAATCTTAACCATGAAGTGATTTCCATTCGGTATAAAACGGATAATAGCGGGTTGCAAGGGCTCATAAAGCGATTGGATCTTGAAGTTCTTCACAATGCCAATTACTTCCTTTTCTGTATCACCATCCATAATGGTTTTGCCCACAATACCCTCAATACCGATCAATTTAGCAGCAGCTTCATTGATCATCAGCTTTTCCGTTTCATTCTTGAATTCTGGAGAGAATGATCTCCCTTCAAGTATTTCGATATTCAGTGTCTCAAAGAAAGAATAGCCAATCTGTGGTCTCCTAAAGGTCACTTCCTCGTTTTCAATAGGGTCTCCCCAGCTGAAACCGCCTCCAGCACCTCGCAATTGGGCAATACTTCCCCCATACAGACTGGTGGAAGAAATAACACTAGGAATTTTATTGAGCTCATTGAGGAAGGGTTGGCGCAGGTCCCTTTCTCTCAAAGTAAAATGAATTAAGTCATCCCTACTGTAACCTAAGTCCACTGTTCGGATATAAGCTATTTGATTGTTTAAGACAAGGAACCCGCTGACAAAAAGGGTTGATACCGAAAACTGTAGAATCACTAAGCCCTTTCTTATCCATAGGTCACTTGTTCCTCGCTTGAGTCTTCCACGAATCAAATCCCGAGATTGAAATTTAGAAAGGTAAAGGGCAGGATAGAGGCCTGCAATTAAAGTTACAGCGACTAATATCAGAACACATAAAGACAGCGTTGAGGTTTCAGCAAACAATGACAGTTCTTTACCAATGACTTGATTTACTGCTGGTAACAGCAGGTTAACAAAGCCAATGGAAATTAAAAGTGCTAGAAGTGTAATTAAGAATGATTCGATCAGTAATTGTAAAACCAATGCATCTCGTCTCACTCCAAAGACCTTTTTTACCCCGATTTCCTTTATTCTTTTCGAAGCCTGAGCTGTGGAGAGATTCATGAAGTTGATACAGGCCAGTAATAGAATAAAAAGGCCAGCAGCTGTCATAAGTTTTACATAGGCTATCCTTCCTCCTGAAGCATTTCCATTAATAAACTCACCTTTCAGGTAAATTTGCTCGAAGGGGTAGACCATTAAGAGATTTTCATCCCTGTAAGGCTTATCGACAATGGCTTTTTCGAATTTTTCATTGAAAGCGCTTAAATCAGTACCTGGTTTCAATGTGATGTAGTTTATGGCACCATTTGCGGTCCATTCCCGCAGCCATTCTTCATGTTTTAAGGCCATTTTGTAATTGACTACAAAATCAAATTTGAGTGTGGAATTCTTAGGTGTTTTTTGAAACACTCCAGTAACCAGATATGAATCATTGTACAGGTCGCGATTTGCTTTGAGCACTTTGCCATTGGCCTTCTCAATAGTGCCAAAGAGTGCAATGGCTAATTGTTCAGAGATAACAATGGCATTTTCTGGAGCTAGAACCTCTTCTTTGCTGCCAGATAGGAGATTAAAAGTAAAGGCATTAAAAAAGTCTTGATTGGCAAAAATGCCACTTCCTTTAGCTTCTTTGTTGTCAGTTTCAGATTTGAAAATCGCCCTCCTGCTCATTTCAGCATCGCTTACCGTAACGGCATGGTCAATCTCAGGGAATCTCTCTTTTATAGTTTCGGCAAGGATAAAAGGTGATCCAAAATCCGTTTCAATACCTTCAGGTGTTACTTCATTTTCAAGCACCTGATAGAGGCGGTCTCCATTAATATGAAATCTATCAACACTGTACTCATCATAAATCCATAAATAGATCAGTAATGCAGCTCCAATGCCCGTTGAAAGTCCAATAATGTTAATTACAAATGACGTTTTATAACGGTTAAAACCTCTAAATGATAGTTTGATGCTATGGGCTAATAGGCCCATAACAGTATATTTTTGTTTGTTCATGACGCTTTTAATTAGATTGAGTTTGAAGAGTCGAAGCACTTCCATTAGGTATTTGATATTCGCGCGCTTAAGACTTTTGGTACTTCGCAAGTCGTAATAGATTTCTTCCAGGTCGCCCTCTATCTCTTCGAGGTATTCTCCCTTGATGAAAGACCTAAGAATTTTGACAAGCCAACGCGGTGGTTTAATGTCTTGTGATGGCGAAATTCTATTCATTTCTTAAACACTCAGCTGGATTAACCATAGATGCTTTGATAGTCTGAAAGCCAACAGTAAGCCAGGCAATGAGCATAGCAGAAATGCCTGCTATAGCAAAGACCCACCATTGTAGATTTATGGTGTACGCAAAGTTTTCCAACCACTTTTGTGCAACCAAATAGGCTACAGGGACAGAAATGACGATTGATAATGCAACTGTTTTTGTGAAAGTGCCAGTCAATAACCTAACAATGGTCGCATGGCTGGCTCCCAATATCTTTCGGATACCTATTTCTTTGCTTCGTCTCTCAGCAGTGAAAGTTGCCAGTCCGAATAATCCCAGACATGAAATGATGATGGCAATTCCAGCCATATAGTTCGAGAGTCTGGCTACTTTGGTTTCAGCACTGTATAGCGCCTCGTAATTGTCATCCAAGAAGGTCACATCAAAGTTGTATTTGGGGTGGAATGCCTTGTATACTTCTTCAACTGCCTTGAGTGTGACTAACTCAGTACCCTCTTGAATCTTAAGCATATAGTTTGCCCCTAGATTCCTGAATCTAATTACCATGGGTTCTATTTCCTGATGCATTGACCCATACTGAAAGTCTTTAACTACACCTACGATTTCACGCGCCACGTCACTGTAATAGCCATCTTTTAGTATAAAGCCAATGGGATCTTCAAGGCCCATAAGCTCAACAGCAGATTCATTGAGTATTACTTTGTTGTGGTCGTCATTTAGTTCTCTCGAGAATGACCTGCCTTTGACTATCTCGAGGCCCATCATCTCAATGATGTTGTAACCAAATTTCGGGGACTTAAATAGGTGGTTTTGATCATCTTCGGTGGAGGGGTCCCAAGTATAGCCACCACTTGAATCGAAGCCCCAGAGAAAATCTCCGGCCATATTCCCGACTGATAGTACGCCAGGAATCTTGCTCAATTCGGATAACATCGGCTGTGGGTCTGTATCAAATTGCCCCTTTCTTTCAAATGTTATGATGTTCTCTCTTTGGTATCCAAGGTCCTTATTAAGGGTAAATGAAATTTGCTGGTTAATGATAATAACAGCCGTAATGAAAACGATGGATAAAGTAAACTGAAGAACGACAAGTCCCTTTCTTACCCAGTTTTCTCCTTTAAGATTGGCGTAGCGTCCTTTTAATACTTCTATCGGACGGAATTTGGAAAGGTAGAAGGCAGGATAACTTCCAGCAAAGAGCCCTGTGATCAATACTAAGAGAAACATTCTTGGTAAATACTGCTCTAAATCCAGTACAATGCTTTTTGACGTTAAATCGTTGAACTGGGGTATAAGAAGGCTGACCAGTAATATTGCAACAACAAGCGACAATAAAGAAAGCAGCAGCGACTCTGAAATAAATTGAAAGATCAGTGAGCGCCTGTCAGCACCGATAGTCTTCTTGACGCCAACCTCTTTCATTTTCTTAGAAGCCTGCGCTGTACTCAGGTTCATAAAGTTGATACACGCAATCATCAGAATGAAAATGGCTACAAAGGTGAAGAGTCTCACACTCTCAATTCTTCCACCATCTTGAATACCGTTATCGTATTGGCCATAGAGGTAATTTTCAGCGTAGGGTCTTAAGAAAAGTGTGAACTTGTCATTATCTACCCTTTGATCCATATAGTCAGCTACTTTTTGATTGAATTCTGTAAGGTTTGTGCCGTTTTTTAAAACAAGAAATGTTTGAGCATATCCACCATTCCATGCGTTTGACCACGAGTCGAAATCAATAAGCCACTGATAATTTACCAGTATATTGAATTGGTGAGTTGCATTAGCTGGCGGTGCCTTGAAGACAGTCTGGATCACGAATTCATTATTAAAGAAATCATTTTCCCATTGAATTGTCTTACCTATAGCTGATTCAGTTGTACCAAAAGCCTTTATTGCCAGGTCTTCCGAAATGGCCACTGCAGATTTGTGCTCTAGGGCCTTAGGGTCACCTATAAGTACAGGGTAGGTAAGTACATCGAAGATATTTGGATCAGAAAACAGACCATTTACTTCGAAATTCTCCTCTTCGAACGAAATAATCCCTTTAGGTCTATGTCGGAAATTTGAGATACGAAGAGACGCTTCTACCTCAGGAAATTCTTCTAACATGGCTCCCGCAAGTTGTCCAGAAGTATAGTCCCATGTGAATTTGTTATTAGAGAGTTGAAAATGGGTAAATGCCCAATAAAGTCGGTCGTTCTTTTCATGAAAAGTATCAACCGAGCGTTCATCGTTGACCCATAACAGAATAAGAAGAGCCGCGGCCAATCCCGTTGAAAGACCAATGAGATTAATCAGAAAAGTGGTTTTGTGTCTTTTAAAACCTCTCAGTGTAATAAGTAAATTGTGTTGTAACATGCCGATATAATTGAGTTGATGATTGCCTCCTATGGCCCTGACCAAATTGGGTCTTAGGAGTTTTATGACCTCCCGGTTATACAGTCTCCGGGCTTTTCTAACCGAGTGAATTTCAAGGTTGTCCTCGAAAACCTCTTCCATATCACCCTCGATTTCTTCCAGGTAGTCCTTCTTGATAAAGAACTTCAGTAATCGGAGTGACCACCGAGGCGGGGGAATATCGTTTTGTAGTTGATTCAAGATTAGCTTCTGGCTATAGAGGGCATCGATGCCCAAAGTTGTGAACGAACATCTTTCATCTCCTGCAATACCCTATGTGCATGGGGTGTGGCCTGATAAATGCGCTTTCTCTTTCCCCCTCGTTTTTGGCTTGCTTCGCCAAACTCTGATGTGAGGAAACCTTTTTCTTCCATTCGTTTAAGGGCGGATTGAATCGAGCCTACACTGAGTGTTTCTTTAAGTCGATCTTCCAGCTCACGTTTGATTTCTACCCCGTAGGCATCCGCCTGTAGTACTACCACTGTCATCAGCACTAGTTCTTCAAATTCACCGAGTTTCGTCTTTTTCATTTTCTATATTATTCGTAATTGCAGTAAATATATAAAAATATATTATTCGTAATTGCAGTTTTAATAAGAAATCTGATTAACTGACTTCTTGAATTTCAAAAGGATGCATGCTTTAGAAAAAAAATATGAAACGATAGGGCAGGGCTTACCTCTTTTTCTTTTTGCGCCTATTGTCCTTTGAAGATTCGGCTTCGCGCATCAACTGCTTCCAGTTATCTGAGGTGTCTTCTGTGGTATCGAGTATGAGCTGGTACTCACCTTTTGAAATTTCGATCCTTTGAATACGTTTACCCAGTGCTTCTTCAATCTCAGCCAACTGATCTTTTTCTTCTGTGCTGCAAAAGGACACAGCCTGTCCTTTTTCCCGACCTCGGCCGGTTCTACCCACGCGGTGGACATAGTTTTCTGATGACTCAGGAAGGTCGTAGTTGATGACATACTCAACGTTTGGCACATCAATACCTCGGGCACTGACGTCTGTTGCAATAAGCACTTTGAGTTCACCTTTTCGAAAGCGTCTCATGGTTTGCTCTCTTTCGGCTTGAAGCTTATCACTATGGATGGTATCAGAAACTATGTTGACCCTCTCCATGGCTTTCTTCACTCGTTCTGCCCGAACTTTTGTTCTTACAAAGACAAGCATCTTCTTATCGGGATCATTGTTGATCATGTTTTCCAAAAAGAAACGCTTGTGATCCATTTCCACAAAAGCTACAGCATGGTCTATGTTTTTCGCTACAGGGTTTTTTGGTGAGATTTGAATACGGATTGCATTGGTAACCAATGAATAGGCCAGTTTCTTAATTTCCGGATTTATAGTAGCTGAAAAAAATAAGGTTTGTCTTCGTTTAGGTAAATGACGCATTAAATCCCGAATGTCCTTGATGAAACCAAGGTCGAGCATATGATCGGCTTCGTCCAATACGAGAATTTCAATACGAGAAAGTTTTAGTGCGCCTTGACTAACAAGGTCAAACATACGGCCGGGAGTAGCTATGAGTACATCTACTCCCTTCTGAAGCTGTTTAATTTGGGGAGCTTGATCAACACCTCCGTGAATACAAAGCGTATTTACACGTGTATGTTTGCCCAAAGTCTTGAACACATCCTCTATCTGTAAGGCTAGCTCATGAGTAGGGGCCATCACCAGACACTTTACTCCGTCAGGCCTGAGTTTTGCCGATTTTCGTTCTTGAAGAATGTGAAGGATTGGGATGGCAAAAGCTGCAGTTTTTCCAGTTCCGGTTTGAGCAATTGCAAGAACATCTTCGCCCTTCAGTACAGCAGGTATGGATTTATATTGAATATCTGTAGGCTTCTTATACCCTAGTTTGCTAATGCTGGTTTTGATGCCATCGGCTATGCGATATTCTTCGAACTTCATGGGCCGCAAAGATACCGGATATTAGTGCTATTTGATCAAATTCTATGATTGTTTTGACCATCTTCCATATTCAGGGCTCTGATTGCCATGATTCAAGATCCAATTTCTTGATTATCTTTCTTTGTGACTTCTTTCAAAAAGCTTCTGATATGGGAAAGACCGATGAGTCAAAAACGACTATTACTGTGGGTTTTTCTCACGTTTACTTTGATTGCCAGTATTCAATTTCTACAGTACTACATCTTTTATAATAGCAGTTACCCATTTCCCTATGTTGCCAATCTGATCAATTCTTTTGGTACGTTTTATACCTACTTGATTTTGTTGCCGCTCTTATTTTTTAGCACCAAAACTATTTTTTCTAATCTGAAGAACCCTTTAAGCAGGACACTGCAACTGATGCTTTCCGGGCTGTTGGTGAGTATGCTTCATTTGTTTGTGATGCACATCCTCAATTGGCTGCAAATTTATCAATGGACCGAAGATCCATTCTGGAGTCTATACCGCTTTTTAATCTCTAAATGGCTTCATTTTGAACTTACAGGGTATTTTTTATTTGTTTTAGCATGGCGGTTTTTGGTTTTTGAAAAGAAGGAGTCACAGGTGTCTGAGCCTCAATATTGGACACAGATAAAGGTGAAGGAATCCGGACTGGTAAGCTTTGTCCCTGTAGAGGAAATTAGGTGGATTGAAGCTTATGATAATTACATAAAGGTCCGAACCAAAACGGATAAATTGCATCTGGTTCGAATGCCCTTGAGGGAAGTCGAGGCCAAGTTAAATTCGGATCAATTCAAGAGAATTCATAGGTCAACAATAGTTGCCATCAAAGAGGTAGTAGCGATCCACCAGGACAATGGCCAATACAGAGTTTTGTTAAAAGACAATTGCACCCTTAAGCTTAGTCGGACCTTTAAAAAGTCGATAGAGGATTCAATTCGCGTTTAGCTTCACCCCGAAAAATTGCATTTCACCACATTTTGTCAACTGGGATAGTCTCAAGGCGTAATCTTGAGCAAAAGATCAAATCATGAAAATTCTGAAATTAATATCTCTAGGTATTGTATTGTCTCTAGCATTTGGTGCAGATGAGTCTATTGTGAAATTAAATGTTGAACCCAACCACTCCACTGTGGGCTTTGTGGTACCGATAGCGGGGGGAATCACAAAGGTGAGAGGAAAGTTCATGGACTTTCAACTCTACATGGATTATGACGATGTTGATTTCACCCAGTCCAAAGTCAAATTTGTTATCCAGGCTAAAAGTATAAACACAGGTATCGAAGACAGGGACAATCATTTGCGATCTGCAGACTTTTTTGAAGTTGAAAAGTATCCTGAAATAATATTTGAGGGTACACAGATCAAGCAGGTTGGTGATGCATATGAACTGCAAGGGAATCTCACCATGCATGGTGTCACCAAACTGGTCAATATCCCATTTAGAGCTACCCAGCTAGGAAAAACTCAAGTAGCCATTGGACTAAACTGGAAATTGAGCAGAAAGGATTTTGGTGTAGGAGTAGGCTTCAAACATACTTCCATTAAAAATTTCATTGGGGATGAAATTGGTGTGGAGGTTGACTTTTGGACAAGAAAGGCGAAAGATCAGGGTAATTAATTTGAATTAATGATAAGCAGCGCATTCATTTGCATATGCGCCAGATTTTAAGAATCAGTTGGGCCCTGCAGCTATTAGTCGTTGCCAATGAGATTTCCGCCCAATCAGGAAAGTATCTTAATGTCGATACGACCAAATATATCATTTGGAGCGAGGAGAGACCTATTTCTTGGTCTGACTATACACAACTAGATACAGAATATGCAAATGCCACAGCCCTCACAGCTGTTACACATTCTATAAGAGGGGCGATAAGCAAGGGCAAACCGAGTTTTGAAGTGTATGTACTTTTTAAAAAGGAGGACTCTTGGGTGACAGACACCTCTGATATGGCGCTGTTTGCTCATGAGAAACTGCACTTTGACATTGCCGAAATGTATGGTCGAATGCTGAGAAAGCAAATTGCAGTCATGGGGAAAAAAGGGGTAAACGATTTGGCTGAATATAGAAAGGCAATAAAATATTTGCTGGCCAAATTCAAAGAAAAATCTTTTGAATACGATGAAGAAACCAACCATGGCACCTTGACAACTGAACAGCGGAGATGGCAAATCTTCGTTTCATCTGAGTTGCAACGTTTGCATGAATATATTTAAATATTAATAAGTGTTAATATATTAATATAAAAACAATCTGTGTACAAACAATTATCTTAATTTCCGGTTTCAATAAGTGATCAAATTACACTAATTTGAATCTTTCAATAAACTATAATTGTGGAAGAACCTGTAGTAAAAGAGTACACTAATGGAGAATTGACTGTATTGTGGAAGCCTCAGCAGTGTATTCATTCAGGTATTTGTCTGAAAGGTCTGCCAAAGGTTTTCGACCTGAAACAGCGGCCTTGGGTTAATATGAACGCTGCTTCCTCTGAGGAGATTGTTGGACTTGTAAGAGACTGTCCGTCAAAAGCGTTGTCAATTAAAGGAGTGAGATTCAAAGAAGAGGATAGAAGTGACCAACAAATTACGCTGATTCCAGGTGGTCCAATTATAGTCAAGGGTGGGGCTACAGTGAATGAGCGAAAGCGTACTGAAGTTTTTCACGAAACGGTTTCATTTTGCCGATGCAAGAGATCAAAGAATTTCCCGTATTGTGATGGCACGCACGCTCAACGAAAAGAAGATTAGATTAACAACTATGGCGGTTACCATTAAAGATATTGCAAATGCGCTTCGGATTTCTCCTTCAACAGTGTCCAGAGCATTGAATGATCATCCCAATATTAGTGAGGAGACAAAGAAGGTAGTTTCGGAAAAGGCCAAAGAGATGAAATACCAGACGAATTTCATTGCCGCGGGTCTAAGGACTAAAAAGTCCAATTCCATCGGGATTCTGGTACCACACATTACTAGTTCATTTTTTGCCTCGGCCATTGATGGTATTCAGAAGGTGGTAAGTGACAACGGTTATTTTACGATCATTTGCCAGTCAAATGAAGATTATCATAATGAGATTGACCAAATCCGTTCATTGCTTTCTTGTAAGGTTGAGGGGGTGATTCTATCGCTTTCAAGTGAAACTAATGAATATGATCATCTTGAAATGCTCGAAGCTTATGATACACCATTCGTTTTCTTCGATAGAATTGCGCCTGGCTTTGATATGCCAACTGTTGAGGCAAACGACTTTACGGGAGGTTTCCAGGCAGTGGAACATCTAATCAAAAGAGGTAGAAAGAGAATTGCTCACCTTGGAGGACCGGGTCTTTTAGGAATTAGTAAAAGTCGTTATGAGGGTTATATGGAAGCCTTAAAGACATATGATTATGAAATCAATGAAGATTATGTGGTTTTTACCCAACCTGAGAACGATCATGGAGAGATCATTGAGAAGATGTTTGCAGACCCGAAGAAGGGACCAGATGCCTTGTTCACCTTCAGCGATGAGCTAGCTGTCGAGGCCATTCTTAAGCTAAAAAGTATGGGTTTGAATGTGCCTAGGGATGTTTCCGTTGTTGGTTTTGGAAATAGTAATTTATGTGAAATTGTAGAGCCTCACCTGACGAGTGTAACCCATGAGCCCATTGAAATGGGAGAGGCGGCTGCCGATCTATTATTTAAAGTAATTCACAACAAACATATTCCCCCTCACTTGAAGAATAGAAAGTTTGATTCTAGGGTGATTATCAGGGATTCATCACGATGATTAGAAACGAAGGATGAAATCGCTGAGGTTGTCTTTACGCTCCAAATTCAACTTTTTTCTTACCCTATAGCGACCTATTTCAACACCCCTAACGGATATGTTGAGTAGGTTAGCGATCTCTTTGGTATTCAAATTCATCCTTATGTATGCACTGAACTTGAGCTCCTGAGGGGTTAATCCAGGGTAGGCCTCCTTCAGCCGTGTAATGAATTGTCCGTGCACTTGATCAAAGTTGTCCTGAAACTGTCCCCATTCTTCACCAGATGCTAAATCTCTGTCTATGGATTTGACTATTCTATTCAGTTGTGTTATATGTTGTTTGTCATCTAGCTCCTTATTCAGATTTTTTAAGGTGTTCTTTATTTGGTTGAGCAGTTGGTTTTTCTGAATTAAGTTCATGGCGGAAGAGGTAAGAGCCTGACTTTTTAAGCCAACTTCGGTTGTCAACTTTTCATTTTTCAGTTTAATAATCTCTTCTTCTGACTTTAAAGTGATATGGTCAATTTGAGATTGTTTCTCATCAATCTCCTTGTTCTTTGCATTTTCGAGCGACTGAGCCTTCTTCCTGTGACGCGTGTCTAAGGTTTTGAAGCCTGTGAAAAGTAGCATGAGGCTTCCCAGACCATAGAAAGCATAAGCGAATGTCGTTCGGTAAATAGGAGGGGCGATTTTAAATTGATAATGAATCGTCTCAGTTTCCTGATCGAATATGTTTTTCGCTCTTACCGAGAAGGTATAGTCACCTTCCCTAAGATTGGTATACTCCTTAAAATTAGAAGCTGTCCAATCTGACCATTCATCGTCATATTGGTCCAATTTAAATTGGTAATTAATTTGGCTACCACTTTCAAAATGTGGGGCTGCAAATCCGAACGAGAAGGAATTTTGAGAAAACTTGAATTTCTGAACTTTGGACGGTGAAATTAAATGCCCACTTACAAGAGTTGTGTCAAACTTGCCAGAATTGGTTATACTTCTGAACATGATGTTAAACACATTGCGCTTAGGAACATCTTTAATTCGGGCATAATGAATAAAACCTTCCCGAGCTCCTATTAATACATTTTCATTATCGATGACAGTAATATTCCCTAAGTCATCATTTAACAACTTTTGAACTTTATTAAAGGAATTGGTAAACAAGTCATAGTCAAAATCACCCTTAGGTTCAAGCACTCCCAATTTGTTGCTTTCTATGAAATAGATGTTGCCAATTTCGTCTGTCTCCATATCTACAATCGATGATTCGGTTCCCAGAAGTTGATTGAAGTTTTCCATCGGTTCAAACAGATCTAATTCCTTATTGTATTGATAGAAACCACTTTCAGAGGTGAAAATTAAGCGATTGTTCATCTTGTAGACATTGATCAACAAATCTGAGGGGAAACCATTTTTACTATTATAAAGCTTTGCTTCCTCGATTGAGTTTACGTCTTCAGAAAGTTTTAAGCGAAATGCTCCCTTATAACCTTGAGTAATCCATAGATATTCATCATCGAACTCCATTACTCTGGATGATTCGCTAAAGCCTTGTAACTTCCGAAATTCTGGATTTTCGCTGCCAGATAAGTCGAATCTGTTAAGGCCAAGGTATGTTCCTTCTAGGACAACATCTGTTAATTTTGGGTGTCTCTTAAAGACCCAAGCGCCCTTTTCTCCAAAGAGCTGCACCGACTTTCCTTGTTGGATTTCCATAGGACCATTGTGATGTCCAATAAATAACCGATTTGCAATACGCTGAATGGAGTAGACTTGTCCAGCCGTACCCTCTATAAAGCGCATTTGACCGTTATTGAAAAGATAAAGGCCATTATTAGTGCCTAGGTAAATTCCCTGTGGTGTATTCAAAGCAGTATATCCAGAACCACTAAGTCCCATACGTTCATTAACAAGGGTAAATGGGGAATTAAGGTCCACTCTGGAAATACCGTTGTTCAATGTTAACCAGAGGTTACTCTGGAGGTCCTCATAGATGTAGTTGACGGTTCTATCTCTTAAGCCTGTAGACTGATCGATTTGCAAAATGAGCTGGCCTTCTTTGTTGATGATAACCAGTCCACCATTTTGGGTTCCCAAAGCAATTTGCCCATTGCTTAGTCTAGTAGAGTAATTGACAATAAGTCTTTTTAAGTCCAAAACGGAGTCGACAAGCATAGGCTTAATAATTCCATTGTTGTACATGAAAAGCCCATGATCAAAGGTGCTGATCAGCCAGTTTTCGTTGTCATAGTTGAAGATATTGGAAATACGTTTGTCGCGGAAAAACTCCCCGTTAGTAACCAAGTTTAGTCGATTGTTTTCTAATCTTGAAAGACCTTTACCCCATTCTTGAGTATACAATTGGTTATTATGAAAAAAGGAGATTTCTAAGGGAAAATCAGAGGTTACTATATCAAACTTTGCACCATCATAGACAAAGATTTCTGAGAAGGTACAGAAGTAAACCAAATTGTCTTGACCATAGATCTTCCAAGTTTCATCGAAATCCCGAAAACCACCAGGTAATGAGTCAGCTAATGAAGTGTAAGCCAATGTTCCCATTTCATTTGTGGAGAAGTAACCAAAGTCTCCTTGAGACCCGGTATATATTCTATGGCCTTGGTCTATGAACAGACTTCTTACTTTAGTTCTATTGGGTACTGAATAACTCAGCCAACGATGACCGTCAAACTCCAGAAGTCCCATGTTATTGGCCACGTATAATAAGCCGTTGGACTGTTGAATAATGGACCAGTTTTGGATGCCTGCATTATACTCTTCTGGTCCATAGTTTTGAATCAGTGGCAGCCCCTGTAAGCGGCTGTCTTGGGGCAGTGCTGGTATACATAAGAGGGAAAAACTGACTAAGATTATTGCTTTCCAGAACTTCATTTTAAGCTGACATGTGATGGGGTATGGATTGATAGTTGTGAAATTAATGATTTTGCTTGTATGATTTTTGATTTTATAAAAATGGTCATTATTCGACTCAAACCAAATAATTTACCGCCATTGATGAGTTATTGATGTATAGAATTTCGATGGGTTGATGTGTTCTTGTGAAGGTAGTTTTGTTGCATCTGTGTAAAGAGTAGTGGACATTGAAGCAAAAATTAACACTATGAAAAATAAATTTCTCTCAAGTTTAATGTCACTCGCTCTAGTAGTGGCAGTCGCATCTTGCGACAATGGAAACGCGGACTTCGATATAGTCGATGTTGAACCTACCATTACTATTGGAACATTTGATGGTTTAATTGAAGGAGGTACATTCACTTTGAATGTAACTTTTAGTGATGGAGCAGAAGGAAGTACTACGAGTACACTGGCAAGCGGTACTTGGAATATTACATCTGGTGGAGCTCAAGTAGCGAATGGTACACTGACTCCTTCTGGAGACAATTGGGATGGAACTATCATGGCGACTGGTCTGACTGCTGGTGATCATACCATTACTGTTTCAGCTACTGATTCTAACGGAAATACAGGCACGGCTTCTGCTGACTTTACTGTTGCAAGTGCTATTCCAGATATCACTGGTACATGGGTAATAGAGCCAATTGCTGGTTCGTTATCTGTTGGTCCTGATCCTGGAAGTGGAGCATGGTGGGCTATTCCTGATGCTGACGTGACGGCCAGAGCTTGTTTCTATGATGACACTTATACTTTCGCAGCAGATGGAACATTCACTATAGATGTGGGAGCTGATACTTGGCTAGAAAACTGGCAGACCAATGCAGGTGATTTCTGTGGTGCACCAATTGCCCCAGTGAATGGAGGTGCCTTCACTTATTCTTTCAACGGTGCTACACTAACGGTAAATGGTACTGCTGCCTACCTAGGACTTCCAAAAGTGACTAATGCTGGTGAGTTAGGTAATCATATTGGTGCTACGGATTTCCAATCTGCAATTACATATCAAGTACAGTCAGTAACAGAGACTGGTGCTGAACTGAGAATGGAACTGAGAATTGAGACTACAGCTGGTGTTCACTGGACATTCAGACTGATAAGACAATAAGATGCTCTTTTAAGGCGCCTGCTCTCCTATGAAGTTATTCATAGTGTAGGGTGGGTGCTTTTTTTATACCCAAAATTATGAAAGAGCTACTGCGAATAGGCTGTTTGGGCTTAATTCTAGGAATTATGTCCTGTGATGGGGGAGGGGATAATGACACTCCTGACGATAATGACGATGGCACCGATTCAGGTGTGGATATTCCTGCCACTGGTTTTACTTCACCAACTTCCTATCCAAATATGAGTTTGGTTTGGGAAGAAGACTTCTCAGCCAGTACAATCGACCAATCGGATTGGACCTTTGAAATTGGAAATGGAACCAATGGATGGGGCAACAATGAGTTGCAATACTATCGTGCAGATAATGCATATACGCAAGATGGTCACTTGATCATAGAAGCAAAAGAAGAGAGCTTTCAAGGCTACGATTATACCTCGACCAGAATGATTACGCGAGGTAAAAAGGAGTTTCAATATGGTAGAATTGATATCCGCGCGGCACTGCCGGAAGGTCAAGGCATTTGGCCTGCACTGTGGATGTTGGGATCAAACTTCAATTCAGTAGGCTGGCCTGCCTCTGGTGAGATTGATATCATGGAAATGATTGGTGGAAGCGGTCGTGAGAATACGGTGCACGGAACTGTTCATTGGCAGCATGATGGGCAGCATGCCAACTTTGGTGGTGATGTGACACTACCTTCTGGTACTTTCAATGATGAATTTCATGTTTTCTCCATTGTTTGGACGTCATCCAGGATCACATGGTACATGGACAATCAGGAATACCATGCCATCGATACAACCCCGGCACAACTCAGTGAATTTAGAAATAGTTTCTTCTTCATTTTCAATGTAGCTGTTGGTGGAAATTGGCCAGGTGCTCCGAATAGCACCACTACATTTCCCCAATATTTAATTGTAGATTACATTCGGGTCTTTCAGTAAGGCCCGAATCTTCTTACTTAACCTCTTCTTATGAAAAGTCAATCACGATTTACCTATAAGGTCGCGGCAATCGTTGCGCTCGGTGGCTTGTTAATGGGCTTCGATGCTTCCGTAATTTCCGGTGTTAACAAGTTTGTGCAAATAGAATTTGATATGACAGATGCCCAACTTGGGCTCTCTGTTGGTTCTCTAACTTTCATAGCTGCTGTCGCAATGCTCTTCTCTGGTACGATAAGCGACCGCTTTGGTAGAAGGGTAGTGCTCAAGGCATGTGCTATCATCTTTACGGTATCTGCCGTGGGTTCTGCTATGGCACCCAACTTCATTCTATTTTTGATATTTAGAATGCTGGGCGGTATTGGAGTAGGAGCCTCCTTGATTCTGGCTCCAATGTATATAGCAGAGATTGCACCCCCTAAGATTCGAGGAACAATGGTCTCTTTCAACCAGCTCAATATTGTTATAGGGATATCTCTGGCTTTCTTTACTAACTACCTGATTCTATCTCTGGGAGATTCAGATGCTACTTGGGTAGAGAGCCTGGGAATTGGAGAGCACAACTGGCGTTGGATGTTGGGATTGGAGGCCCTTCCCGCTGTACTATACTTTTTAGGGCTATATGCAGTTCCAAGAAGCCCAAGGTGGCTATTGATGAAAGGTCATGACGAAGAGGCTTTGGGCGTAATGAAAATGTTCAGGAGCGAGGAAGAGGCTGAAGCAGATGCAGCTGGGGTTAAGGCAACGTTAGCAGCAGATGAAGGGAAACCAAAAGCCCCATTGAGTGCCTTGTTTAAGCCAGCGATGGGACTGGTCCTGACCATTGGTTTGGTCGTGGGGATCCTTCAACAGATTACTGGAATTAATTCAGTCTTCTTTTATGCACCAATGATATTTGAGCAAACCGGAGGGGGAACAGACGCAGCTTTTCAACAAGCAATTATCGTTGGGCTTGTGAATCTGGTATTCACAATTATCGCAATGATCTATATTGATCGACTAGGAAGGAAAAAGCTCCTTTCATTTGGCGTAGCAGGTATTGCAATTTTCATGTTCATCATTGGTTATGGCTTTAGCCAGGCTACTTATGAATTGAAAGAAGAAAACTTGTCTAGTTTATCCGCGGAGATTGAATTAACCAAATTAGATGGCTTAGTTGGCAATTCATTTGAGAATGATGTGGTCTATAAAAAAGCCTTAAGGGAAGCTTTGGGTCCTGAAGATGCGAAGATTTACGAGTCAGAGCTTATCACAGCAGCGATCGAAATGAACCCTACGCTCATCTTGGTAGGTATTTTAGGTTTCATCGCTTCATTTGCGATCTCATTAGGTCCAGTTATGTGGGTACTCTTTTCAGAGCTATTCCCACTATCGATTAAGGCTGTTGCCATCTCATTTGTTGGATTTGTTAATTCAATGGTCAGCGCGGGAGTTCAGTCGGTATTTCCATGGGAGTTATCGACTCTGGGGAGTTCTATGACTTTCTTGATTTATGGCGTTTTTGCGGTCTTGGGATTGATATTTATACTCCTTAAAGTGCCTGAAACAAAAGGCAAAAGTCTCGAAGAGCTGGAAAGTATCTTGGTTAAAAAGTAATTCAATGAAGCATTTAAAATATTTTTCAATGCTGGTACTCTCTGTACTTTGCATTGCGTGTGGACAAAGTTCCGGAGACGAAACTGCTATTGATGCTGATGCAGTATTCGAAGCTGAAAACTTCAAAGAATCTTCCGGAAATGTGGTGAAGGACGGTTCAAGCATTAAGTCGTCTGGAGATTCATGGGTAACATATGAATTGAACGTGCCTGCTGTGGGAAGATATAAGACGGAAGTCTTAACCAAAGGAAAGGGTTCCGTTTGGGTGGAAGATTATCATGATAATCCAGATGGAAGAACCTACAACATCACAGGAGCGATCGTAGCCAATAGTGATGATTATACTTTGGTTGGAAAAGTTGGAAGCCCTTTAAACTCTGGTGCGCATAAAATGAAGTTGCATATGTCTGGTGATGTTGAGGTTGACCGGGTTCAATTCACTAAAATGATTGATCATGAAATGACGCCTGAATCTTTGACCCAAAGTACGACAGGTTCTGAGTGGAAACTGGTTTGGTCAGATGAGTTTGATGTAGACGGTGCACCGGACCATACCAAATGGACCTATGACGTTGGAAACTGGGGTTGGGGCAATAATGAGCCTCAATATTATACCAATGATAGAAGAGAAAATGCTCGAGTAGAGAATGGTAATCTCATCATAGAAGCACATAAGAATGATATGGGACAAGCCTGGACTTCTGCCAGATTAACTACTAGGGGAAAAGTAAGCTTCTTATATGGTAAAATCGAATTTCGGGCTAAGTCGCCTTCTAAAGATGGAACCTGGGCTGCAGGCTGGCTTTTAGGTGATGAGTATAGAGATGAACTTTCCTGGCCCTACTGCGGAGAAATTGACGTTCTTGAGAATATTGGCAGTGAGATTGATGATGAGACAGGAAATGGTATTAATCACGCCTCTTGCCATACGCGAACCTACTATTTCAAGGAGGGTACTCACATTACTGCGGTAAAAGAAGTAGAAGATATGACCAATACCTTCCATGACTATACCATTGAGTGGACACCAGAAGGTGTTAAGGCTTACCTGGATGGTGAGTATTACTATACCTATGACAAAACAGCTGATGAGCTGGAGTGGCCTTTTAATAAGCCTCAGAACCTGATTGTTAATCTTGCTATGGGAGGAGGTATGGGAGGAGCTATTGATCCAAGTATTGAAAGCCAGCAGTTCATCCTTGACTATGTCAGAGTTTACGAGCTGGCTAACTGATTAAGTTGAGTGTCCATGATAGAATTGAACTATGAATTTAAAGCCAAAGTAATTCCGGCTTTGGCTTTTTCTTGTAGTTTTGAATTGTGTAGAAAACAATGAAATGGAGGAAACATCATTGATTTAAAACACATTGAATGACTTTTAGAGAAAAGCTCGTAAAAACCTTTGGCTTTACGGCTTCTGCAGTATTCCTGATACTATTTCTTTTGGGCACTAAGTCAAATGGGCCAAAGTTGATTTGGTCTGATGAATTTGATAAGACCACGCTTGACAAAGGCAAATGGTTGATCTCAATAGGTGACGGTTGCCCACAGCTTTGTGGATTTGGTAATAACGAGCTTCAATATTATTCAGATCGTTCGGAAAACCTACGAATTGAAGACGGTAAGCTAGTCATTACTGCACTACACGATTCCATTAAGAACAGTGCATATTCTTCTGCCAAAGTAATGACTAAGAACAGAGGTGATTGGATGTACGGTAGAGTTGAAGTAAGCGCTAAGCTGCCTCAAGGAACTGGAACATGGCCAGCTATATGGATGCTGCCTGCAGAAAACAAGTATGGTGGATGGCCCAGAAGTGGAGAAATTGATATTATGGAACATGTCGGTTACAATCCGGGGATGATTTATGGTACTGTGCATACCCAGTCATTTAACCACATGAGTGGAACACAAAAGGGTGATTCTACTATGACCTCAGATGCTTCAGAAGTTTTTCATGAATATGCCATTGAGTGGACTGCCGATAAAATCGAATGGTTTATTGACGGAGAACAATATCACACTTTTGAGAATACGGGGAAGAACTCAGATGACTGGCCATTCGATCACCCGTTTTATGTAATATTAAACTTAGCCGTTGGAGGATCCTGGGGCGGGTCTCGTGGAGTTGATGACTCCATATGGCCGCAATCTATGGAGGTGGATTACGTCAGGATATATAGCTTTTAATACAACTCAACCTTAACTTAAAAACATGGTAGATTTAATTAGCCTCGATTATGTCATTATAGCTGGTTACTTTTTAGTGGTTTTTGGTATTGCCGCCTGGGCAACAATCAAAGAAAAAGTAAATGCCTCTTCATCTGATTACTTTTTGGGAGGTAAAAATGTAGGTTGGTTTGTAATTGGTGCTTCATTGTTTGCTTCCAATATTGGTTCAGAACACTTAGTAGGGCTTGCTGGTTCTGGTGCTAGCTCAGGTGTAGCAGTGGGACAGTTCGAAATTCTCGCAGGCTTTATGTTGCTGCTCTTGGGTTGGGTATTTGTACCATTCTATGTCAGGAGTGGTGTCTTTACCATGCCTGAATTTTTGGAAAAGAGGTATTCTTCAGGAGCAAGAACTTACCTTACTTGGGTTTCAATTATCGCTTATATTCTGACTAAGATATCAGTCACGATTGCTGCTGGTGCAATTGTCTTTACTGCCATTGGTGTTGAGTTTTGGACAGGGGCTTTGATCATAGTGGTAGCCACTGGTTTGTATACCATTTTCGGTGGACTTAAAGCGGTGCTTTACACAGACATGATTCAAATGTTTGTACTGATAGGTGGTTCTATAGCCGTTACCGTTTTCGGTCTTCAGGCACTTGGTGGTTGGGGAGAGCTGCAGGCAACAGTCGGAGATAGTTATTTTGATATGTGGCAGCCCATGGACCATCCCGACTTTCCTTGGACAGGTATTCTCTTTGGGGCACCGATTTTGGGAATCTGGTATTGGTGTACCGACCAATATATAGTGCAAAGAGTGCTATCGGCACGAAACATCGAACAAGCAAGAAAAGGAACCATTTTTGGTGGTTTTTTGAAGATGTTGCCACTATTCTTATTTGTCGTACCTGGCATTATCGCTTACGCACTTTCCCAAAAAGGAATGTTAGAATTAGAGAGCAATGACCAGTCGCTTATCGTGATGGTCAAGGCTATGGTTCCTGCGGGGCTGAGAGGTCTAGTAATAGCCGGTCTGTTGGCAGCATTGATGAGCTCATTATCCTCTGTTTTTAATTCTTGCTCCACAATTTTTACGATCGATGTTTACAAAAGGTGGAAACCTGAAACTCCAGAAAAGAAGTTAGTTGTCATTGGACAAATTGCAACCATCATCATGGTGGCTATCGGTTTACTTTGGATTCCTTTTATGGAGAATGTCAGTGATTCACTCTTTGTCTATCTACAAAGTGTGCAAGGGTACATTTCTCCACCAATTGCAGCAGTCTTCTTACTCGGTATTTTCTTTAAACGTTTGAACGGACAGGGGGCAATGGCCGCGCTTTTGACTGGTCTTGGTATTGGGGCCCTGCGATTTGTTTTGGAACAAATGCAAAACTCTTTGTCAGGGATCATGTATGATTTTGCGACATTCAACTTCCTCCATTTTGCCATTTTCTTGTTTGTCATTTGTAGCATCGTTTTAGTTGTTGTGAGTTTGATGACCCCTGCTCCAGCGCCCGAAAAGACAGATGGAATCACCTATGAACGTGGAGTGCAAACGGAATCAGGGAAAAAGAAGCTCGATACTTTGCTAACCATCGTACTTATTGCGATAATCGCAGCGCTTTGGATATACTTTAGCTAGTGATAAAATGAGCAGAAAATACAAAGTAGCAGTCGTTGGTCCCATCCCGAGAGACCACATCACTACCCATAGAGGAGAGGTGATCGAAAAGTACGGTTGTATTACTCATCCGGTTATTGGTTTGGCACAACTGCTAAGAGATCAAGGTACGGTTTATCCGATCTCACACATTCGTAAAATAGATACTCCGGCAGTACAGGAAATATTCAAACCATTTCCAGCGATTGATATGTCTGGTGTTAGCGATGAGGCTGATAGCGGGGATGTCATTAAGCTAAAATTCATAGACCAGAACTTTAGGGAAGAGAAACAGACAGCATTTATGAATCCAATCATGCCGAAGGATTTGGCACCCTATATTGATTGTGATGCTTTTGTGTTTGTTCCTATCACTGATCACGAGATCGTTTTGGACACCTTAAAATATCTCAAAGAGCATAGCTCAGGAACCATAATCTTCGATGGGCACGGACCTACACATACGATGACCATAGGTGGCGATCGGCATAAGAAGTTTTGGGTTGAAAGAGATTTGTGGTTGCCCTACATCGATGTATTGAAAATGAACCTCGAAGAGTCTTGGTGTACCTGGTATAAGCATGAATACGCTGAAAGTGAATTGACAGATCTTCTGGATGACATAGGACAAGAACACCTCAGGCCTATGGCAGATTATATTCTAGATAAGGGCCCCAAAGCATTAATAATTACAACTGATGCGTCTGGTTGCAAAGTATTTACGAAGCCGAATGGTGAGTTGAAAGAGGAATTTGTACCCTCTATTTTTATGGAGCAAGTGATAGATACCACGGGCTGTGGAGACTCTTTTGCAGGAGGCTTGGCCTACGGGTTGAAGGATGGTGGAGACGACTTTATTTTATCTGCTATGTATGCCAATGCACTTGGCGCACAACGTACACAAGGCACGACCTTCGAAGTCTTTAAGTCTCTAAGCGAGACCGAAGACATGATGCGAGGTCATTACCCTGATTTTAAATGATTTTACCTAAAGCATGCATTTTTGACTTGGATGGTGTCATAGTTGATACCGTACCAGCACATTACACCGCCTGGAAGGCCATGGCCGATGAGGTTGGAGTTCCTTTCGATGAAGAAGAGAACGAGAACCTTAAAGGAGTAAGCCGTTTTGACTCTATGAAGCACATACTCTCACTAGGAGGTATTGAAAAGACCAATGAAGAGATCTTGGCTTATACAGAGCGCAAGAATGAGATATATGTGGAGATTATCTCCTCCATGACTCCAGCAGATATATTACCTGGTGTTGTTGAGTTTATTGATAAACTCAAGGCCAACGGTATAGGCATAGCGATTGGGTCTGCCAGTAAAAACACACCTACTATTTTAAAGTGTGTAGGCTTGGATAAAGTCTTTGAAGTTATTGTTGATGGTAACCAAATCACAAAATCAAAACCAAACCCAGAAGTATTTCTGAAAGGAGCAGAACAGCTGGGCTTCTTGCCACAAGACTGTGTTGTTTTGGAAGATGCCATGTCGGGGGTAAAAGCTGCAAAAGCTGGCGGCATGAAGTGTATAGGGGTAGGAGACCCGATCGTGCTATCAGAAGCTGATGTAGTGATCAGCGATTTAACCAAAGTAGATATCGATTTTTTAAAAGCATTATACAGTAATGAAGAATTACATCAAGCATGATCCTTGGTCGATCATAGAGGAAGGCTTTGTTCCGGAATACAATAGAATTTCAGAGAGTATATTCAGTATAGGAAATGGCATGTTCGGTGGACGTGCAAATTTTGAGGAACAATATTCAGGAGACACGCTACAAGGCAACTATGTCGCTGGTGTTTATTATCCAGATAAGACCCGAGTTGGATGGTGGAAGAATGGTTATCCCGAATATTTCGCTAAAGTATTGAATGCCGCCAATTGGATAGGTATTAATATTGAATTCGATGGGGAAGCGTTAGATCTTCATACTGCTGAGGTCACTGATTTCAGGAGAGAGTTGAATATGAAAGAGGGTTACCTGCAGCGTTCTTTTACTGCCAAATTGCCTAGTGGAAAGTCTCTATCAGTCATTACTACCAGATTTAATAGCATGGTGCGAAATAGGATAGGAGCAATCGCTTATCAGGTGACACCATTGAATTTCTCAGGAGAAGCCAAAATCACTCCATATGTAGATTTTGATGTAGTGAACTCAGACTCAAACTATGATGAGAAGTTCTGGGTAGAACAATCCAAGCAAGCAGAATCTGATTTCTCTTACGTTGTGGCGAGTACCAAAAAGACTGATTTTTGGGTAGCCACTGGTATGTCTTTTGACATCGGAGGATCATGGTCTTCTCAAGGAAGGACCACTGCCGATCGCGATAAGTATGTAGAAGTTACTGAGACCGGTCATATTGCTGAAGGAGAGGTCTTTACAATCTACAAGTACGCAGCTAACATTTCTTCCATGAATTTCGAGAAAGACGTGTTGGCCAAAGAATGTCAATCTCAGGTAGAAGCTGCGATGACTACGGGTTTCGATACCTTAATGGATGAGCAAAAAGCCGCCTGGATTGAAAGTTGGAAGAAAAGTGATATCACCATTGACGGGGATGTGTCTTCTCAGCAAGGGATTCGCTTCAATATTTTTCAATTAAATCAAACCTACACTGGTAAGGATGAACGACTGAATATTGGACCAAAAGGTTTTACAGGAGAGAAGTATGGTGGTAGTACATACTGGGACACTGAAGCCTATTGTTTGCCATTCTATCTGGCTACTTCCGACCAGGAAGTTGCAAAAAATCTGGTAATGTATCGGTACAAACACTTAGGAAGGGCCATAGAAAATGCAGAAAAACTAGGCTTTACTGACGGTGCAGCACTTTACCCAATGGTGACCATGAATGGTGAAGAATGTCACAACGAGTGGGAAATTACCTTTGAAGAGATTCATAGAAATGGAGCCATTGCTTATGCCATTTATGACTATATCAATTACCATGGAGATCATGAATATTTAGTTGACTATGGCTTGGAGGTACTGATTGCCATATCAAGGTTCTGGGCGCAACGTGTACAGTGGTCTAAGGCCAAGGAACAGTATGTGATGTTGGGTGTAACAGGCCCGAACGAATATGAGAACAACGTCAACAATAACTGGTATACCAGTAAGATGGCCTTATGGACCTTGAAGTATACAATTGATGGCTTGCAACAGTATGCGGATAGTCCCAAGCTAAACGCACTCCTTAAGAAAATTAATTTCAAAGGCGCTGAGGAAATCGAAAAGTGGCAGCATGTTCTTGACAATATGTACCTGGGTTATGATGAAGAGTTAGGCGTGTTCTTGCAGCAGGACGGATTCTTGGATAAAGAACTTGTTAAAACGGATGACATGAACCCTGAGGATCGTCCAATCAACCAGAAATGGTCTTGGGACAGAATTCTGCGCTCTTGTTATATCAAACAAGCAGATACGCTTCAAGGGGTCTACCTTTTTGAAGATGAGTTTGATATAGAAACGATTGAAAAGAACTTTGATTTCTACGAACCATTAACAGTTCATGAATCATCGCTATCACCTTGCGTGCATGGAATCCTGGCCTCTAAGCTTGGTCGTAAGGAGAAGGCCTATGAGATGTACATTCGTACAGCAAGGCTCGATTTAGATGATTATAATAATGATACCGAGGATGGCTGTCATACCACTTCAATGGCTGGAACCTGGATGGCTTTTGCTAAGGGCTTTGCTGGAATGAGGGTCAGAAATGGAGAGCTATACTTCAGTCCTTCGTTGCCTGATCAATGGGATGGATACTCTTTCAAAATTAAGTTTAGAGAGCGTAACCTTAAGATTTCTACTTCAAAGACTGCAGTAGCCATCAAGAATGATTCAGCCGAAAGTCTTGAGCTGTATATTTTTGATCAGCAATATGCGTTGCCTGGTAATGGAGAAATAAGTGTAGATATTCCTTAACAATTTTCATATTAAGAAAAGAGGCCCGGTGACATGTCACCGGGCCTCTTTTAATTAATTCAAAGTCTTGAATTTGATCCATAGAAGTACAGGGTTTTCAGAAGCTTCAATTTGATTCAGGGAGTTTGAGCCTATCATGTTGGTTTTATCTGGTTCTACTTCATTGAGAAGATCTGCAATTTGAGAGGAGCTTAAGCTAAAAACAGCCTTGTCGTTATCCCAGATTTTTACTTGTAAAAAATACTTTTCTTGACCACCCTTTTTTAGGTCAAAGCGTTTATACACGCCAGAATTTCTTTGAACTAAAAATAGCCCGTTGCTACGTTTTACTGTCGTAAAGAGAAACTGATCTCGAGAAATTATGGGCATATACATGTTAACCATTCCGTCTGGGGACATTGCCTGTCTTTGCTTTTGAAAACTATTATACACCTCTTTGTCTTTCCAGAGCCATTTTTCCCCAAAGTCAACGGAAAGCAGCGGAGTAGTCGAATTATCCTTGATTTTGAACACTGTGTCTCCGAAAGAATTTTTGTATAGCAGCTCATTTCCATATTTACTGAATGGTGTCAAGAGCCATATAACTCCACTCTTCTTTACTTCATCAATGGGAATAAAGTATGTGTTGTCGGTAGGAAATACAAGATTAAAGCGTAATGAGTCTGTCACTATTTTGTTGCTGATATCTGCAACATATGAAAGTCCATAGCCATGCACATTCAGATAATTATCTTCAAGCTTGGTCTGGTTTAAAAATTTTCCGCTAAAGTCAAAAGTGATTATCTTATTATTGCCTCGGTCATGAATTGCTATGACATCGTTATCAATCCAAAAGCTACTGATTTCTCGATATTCCTCTGGTCCGTCACCTTGTTGGCTCAGTTTATTGAGAAAAGCTCCATCTTTTGCATAGATGAATAGTTCATGCTGGTTACCGTTCTTAAAAATGATTTTGTCTTGGGTTAGAGCCATTTCACCCACAAACCCCAACAGCGACTCGGGAGTCTCTTCTAACGCCATAACCTCAATACTTTCTATGTGGTCAAAAATGTTAGCCGCTTTTGTGAGAGGGTCTATTTTATAAGTTTGAAATTCATCAACACTATCAATTGTTGAGACTCTGTTTTGATCAGTGTTGTTGCATGCTGTAATTGCCAGCAACAGTGTACAAGTGAAGCATACTTTTATGAGTTCAGTTGTCATTTAAGTGTTTTTTGAATTTGACCCGTATGAGTGCAGGGTTTTCTGAATTTTCAATAAGGCCCAAGCTGGTACCAGCCAAGAAATTTGTCCTTTCCGAACCTAGTGTGCTCACTAGTTCGTCAACCTCATCCGAAGGAAAGGAGCAGAGTAGATTGTTTTCTTCCCATAAAAGAGGGTAAGGAGTGAAGGACTTATCCCCATTTCTTCTCAGGTCAAGGTGCACTATGTTACCACCCACTCTGTCGATCAAGAAGTGCTCCCAACTAACATAACCAATAATGGTCTTAAGGTAGATTGACTTGTTACCAACATTGATTTCATTTTCCCAAGCTTGTTTGGAAGTCTCTAGTGCTATCATATCTGCCTGATCAGCAACTCCTCTGTCCCTCCAAAACCAATCCTCTCCAAAATCAAAATGAATCATGGGCTTGAGCAGATTATTTCTCAATAAGTATACAGAATCACTATGCCTTCTTAACAGTAATCGATCGGGGCCGTAAGGGTGTACGGTATTAATAGAATAGAACGTGTTGAGTTGATCATCCAATGACTCATCATAAGGAAGAAAGCGATTCTTAAGTGACATATCACGCTTCCAAGTGCCCCATTGATAGCGTATTGAGTCTTGTATAGGGATAAAATTGGTTCCGAAAACATAGTCACCTTGATAGGAATACATGTGGTCCACACGGCCAGGTAGTATTAGCGCTTCGATAAAATTTCCGTGAAAGTCATATTTTTTTACCTGACGACTTGCTCTATGGTGAAGCGCAATGGTATCACCTTCGAGCCACATATCAGTAATCTGAGTATATTCCTCAGGTCCCTTTCCGGTGCGATTGATCCGATTGATAAATTTCCCCTTATCGTTGAAAATGAAGATATCACCACTCTTCTTATAGCGAAAAAGAAGTTTGTCCTGATAAACAAAGATTTCCCTAATATCTGACAGAAGGGATTCTTCGGTTTCCTCTAGGCCTAGAATTTCAATGGATTCAATCAGATCTGTCAGTTTTACTCTAGGTGAGTTGATGTCTATCCTATAAGACTTAAAGGTATCAATAGCTTGGGGAGTGGCGGGTGTCTCTTTGGAATCCAAACCTCCACATGAATAACATAGAAGTAAGACCAGGAGTAAACTCCCATAAGCCCAATATGTCTTTTTGTTATTCACTGAACTAATACTAACTAAATAGTTAGTCAATTCAAATCTTCCACGTAGATATTAGCGGGTAGTTTTAAAATCAGCCATTAAACCTTCTGTAATCCACTTGGCCAGGGCATCTCTGTTGGTTGCATTTAGGATTCGCCTCTGATCGGCAGTGTTTTTCAGGTTACCCAATTCTATATAAACAACAGGAGGAAGTGTATTTCGGATAACATAGAGGTTGCTTCTACTTTCTACAGTTCCAGTATACTTTCGGTTCGGTTGATACTTGGCATACTTTTGCCTAAAAGTTTTTTGAAGGTTTGTCGCTAGTCGTTTGCCTGATTTACTGTTCTTGTGATGATAGAAGAAAACGTCAATTTTCTCTTTTTGACTACGACTATCTACATGAGTAACCACTAAGCGTTGATACGCCTTTCCATTTTGCTTGAAGAGTTGGTTGACAGAAGCGGTACGCTGTCTCAATCGAAGTTTTTGATTCCTAGGTATTTTCTGATTGGGATAGTTGACCTCGTCATGGTCAAATTTCAGAATGCTCTCATCCCTAATACCATCATTTTTATCTTGGATGATGAGGTACACTTCTGCGCCTTGAGACATAAGGCTTCTGGCTAATCTTAGGGTGACGTCATAAGCATACTCATCTTCTGTAATCATTTTGCCATTCCTTTTGGCAACTGCCCCTGGGTCTGGACCTCCATGGCCTGAGATAAGGTAATAGATAGCACCTTTAAGTGCATCGCTTTCTATGGGCACCTTAGCATACTTCTTTCCGAAGAGAGGAAAGTTGATTGACTTGTCATCAGGAGCTGATGAACTTGTTGAACCAGCACTTTCATTTGGAAGTATATACTTCTTACCAATGAAGAGACCATTGGAGCGGCTTAAGTTCTTCTTGTTTAAACGAACAAACTCTTTGTAATGCTTGATCGGGTCAAAGCCGTTCTTAATCAGTATTTTATGAATGCCATCTCCAGATACAGCAATAACAGTTTTTGGGGTCGACTGAGCAATGGAGGTGTTAATCCAGAAGGCTTGAAGGAGTATAAAGAGAAGTAAAAATCTTTTCACTGAGCTGCCATCGCAATCAGACTTGAAGATGCTAAAATTTAGGGTTATTGTCAACATAGATTTGGGCTATGTGAAGAACACTTCTGTGATTGGCTAAATGCTTTTAGCAAGTTCTCATGTGCCTATGTTTTTATATAGTATTAGCTTTATTCAATGAAGCGATTTATACTACTTATTATCCTAGGTTTTACTTTTCAAGTCTTGAATGCCCAAATCACCAGTACAGGTCAATTGATGGATGCCATGCAAGTGAAGAATCGTAGTGATTGGTTCAAAGAGTTCACTTTTACTCAGGAAACCATCCGCTACAACCAGAACGGAGCTGTAAGAGATACTGCTATTTGGTATGAGGCGGTGAGTTATCCTGATCTGTTTAGAATTGACTATAATGATCAGGGGCGCTTTATCATTTTCAGAAATGATTCTGCGTATCGCTTTCAGGACTATAATTTTCAATCGGCCAGAATAGAACCACAAGAATTCTTGCTCTTTAAGGGAGGAATGTACTTTATTTCGCCCGCCAAAGTAATGGATAAGTTGAAGGAGTATGGCTATGATATATCTATTTTCCGAGAGGACCGATTAAATGGCAAGCGAGCATATGTTGTGGGCGCAAAGAAGGGAGATTTAGAGACGAAGCAGTTTTGGGTTGATGCCGATCATTTCTATACGGTGAGGAGAATTAGTAAAACTGGGAGAGGAGCCGTATTAGATGTTCAATACAGCGATCATAAAAGAGTTGAAGGAGGCTGGGTAGAACAGACCGTGACCTTTTTCTTGGACGGAAGGATGTTGCAAATAGAGCACTATCTGGATATTGATGCATCTAGGAGTTTATCAAAAGAAGTCTTTGATCCAGCCAAGCCCAGTAAGTATTGGTATAAAAAGAAGTGAGAACGCACCTCCCGTTTACAACGTAATAGACATAGTACTTGTCCATAATAATGAGATTTGTGTGTTAAGATGGATTCCTTCTTAGGTTCTTTCTAAATTCACTTTTGACATCACTGATACTATGAAACGACTATTTTTCGGCCTTTTTACGCTCTTCAATCTTTGCGCCTCAGCTCAGAGTGATGTCACTGCCAGTTTTAATGGCACTTATAACGTATACCCTGTTGATACATTGGGTGTGGTGTTGCTGAACAGAAATATGGTGCAGCTTAGCACCGGTGATTTGGCCTTAGAATATTCAGGGTTGAATCGTGCATTGGAACAGACATGGAAGAACATGTACCCCTTTTCCAAGGGAATGTCTCCTGTCTTTCAACAAGTATCACCGAAAGGAATCATTCTGCTCTTTGCTGATAAATCAGGCAAGCGTTACGAATTAATCAAAGCCGATGCAGAATACGGAGATTATGAACGTTCCAGATATGAGTTTTCAAATGCATTTCAGGTAAGTCAAGTCGAGGCTTATTATGATCATGTCTGGGTTACAGGTCTTATTGGCTCAAATCCCGTGATATTCAAACTGAGGTCGGACAATTCTTTTGAAACAGTTCCCGTGGGCGCACCGGGAAGAGTGAAATACATCGGTGAAACTAAGTTCGATCCAGAAACCAAAGGTTTGAATTTTCTGATACTCGCAGACATTCAAAAGAAGGATGCTTTGATTTGGAGGTCACTTAATCTTCAAGGAAATGTTTTGAGAAATGAAATGTTGGCTTCTTTTGAAAAGAAGAAAGTACGAGCCATTAAAGCCACATATACAGCATCCAATGCACTTATTACAGGTACATATAGTGTCGGATCAAAAGATAAAATTGAAGGACTCTTTTGGGGGAGAGTCGATGGCTCAGAAGGGGCTTTGAGATATGAGACATTTAAATCGCTAAAGGCCATTTCGACTTATCAGACATTTGAGGATGTTTCATCCTTGGGCTTTGAGGCAGCTAAGGAAAAGAAGTTTAGAGGGTCCAATGCCTCTATTTTCATGGACGGATTGAGGTTGAATGAGGATGACCAACTAGTGGTTGCTTTGGAAGTATTCAAACCAGAGTACCGGAGTAGAGGAGCCTTAGAAAAGCAGTTTATCGCAAGAGATCGCACTGCCCAGATTGATCAGAACGTTTATGGGCGAAGGAATGTCTTCGAAGCCAATGGTGGAAGAGACTTGGAAGGAAGAATCGACAGAGCATCAGCCACAGATCAGATACAAATGCGATTTATGAATCAAAGTTTAAATAAAGCAGTCAGTCAAGGAGTATCCTATAGTCACACTGCCTACCTGAAGATAGCATCTGATTTAGAGATAGTCGAATCCCAAGGTCTGGCTTTTGATCTTATCGATTTTGGTAGGTTAGCCAGAGTCAACCACTTTAAAGGTGGTCAGCTTCGTTATCCCCAAGAACATGTATATCAATCACTTGACCTTGATTCAAAAGCTTTGAATTCCTTGAAGGTCGAAGAGGGCATATCTCTGATGAATTGGTGTCAAGATAGACTCTTAAAGGTCCAATTTGATAAGGATAATAATCGACTGAAGTTATCGATTGAGCGAATCAATTGATTATTGCTTCATCAATTCATTGTAGTAAGACTTGACATCCGACACACTTGGCAAAGGAGGGAAGTGATCGAGGATTTTACCATCTACACCAAGTACCAGGTAGTCTGGAACAAGCGCTTCGAAAAACTTCTGAACAATATCATCTCCCAAACCTAATGGCACTCGCTTATGAATAACAAAGTCCCTATTGAGACCGTAGATTTCTCGGTTCTGATTCCAGGTAGCTTCATCTTCGTCAAGTGAAATCATCAGCAGCTTGACTTTCCCTTTTTTCATCAGTTTTCGAAGATAGGGTGATGGTATTAATTCATAGAAATTTGGGACGCCCCATTTTGCCCATAATACGGTATACACGGGAGTTCCATTGTAATCGCTGATAGCCGCTTGAAAATCTGCGTTATCGACAATTGACTGAATACCCTCCTTAAACCTATTGATCGCTTCGAACTGATTCTGGAGCGACACTTTTTTTGAGAGGTCATCGATGATTTTCTTTTCTAGCGGGGTAGCCTCTAGTACAGTGTAGGAATTCCAAAATATCGAATCATATTGAATTGCTCTTAAATCTTCTTCAGAGGGTTCTCCAGTAGTGAATTTCACTTGTGATTTCGGGATCAATTCGTTCACCATGATCTCCACATGAGACTGATGGCTAACGGACTGGTTGGAGCCCGAAAAGAAATGTTCTGCGTTTACATCAGAAAGTAGTCTTTGTGGAAAGTACTTTCCTTTGAATTTCTGAAAAAAGACCTGTTTGTCTACTGTGGAACGAATACTATCTATGGCATTGGAGAAGATCTGAACTTCCTTAATATCAGCTCTTACAAACCCTTTGTCCTTTATGTTGATGAATAACTTACCCTCATAATTCAACCTTCTTTTCTCAGGCTCTTTTGGTTCAAACGCTATCACAATTATAGGCTCATTATTTAGAGAGGTGGTATCTTCAATCATGAATTCATAATGGTCTAAATTCCTTCTTAGTGGGTTATGAAATTCATAATTGGTCAGGTCATTAGACATGATAAAGTTGAGCGAAATAGGGGGGTGTGAGAGTTTAGCGAAGCTCGTATAATCAAAGCTCCTACGCATGTGGTTCAGACCAAAATGTAGCCTTTGCTCAGGTATCTGTACAAACTTGCCTCCTTTTTTATGTTGGAAAAGCGCTATGGCTGCTTCTGTCAGTCTTACATAACTGGTGTCCTCCTTACAATAGTGTCTGTAAAATGATTTGGCGAGATAATTCGTCTTTGCTCTGTTGGCAGGAATTCTGTCAATAGCATCCATGACGACAGTCTTGGCTTGGTTACTCTCTTTTCGTCTGAGTCTTGAGCTTCTGACGACAAAATCGTCAAGGCTGTTTTGTCGCGGTCTTAACCGAATCGTCTGATATAAGCTGGGGTTAATTGATGAAAGCTTGATGACAAGAGATTGATATCCGATGCACGAAATTTGAAGTTCGTTTTTATCAGAGAAGCGCTCTTGGCTGAGCTTTAACTCAAACCGACCATCCAGATTGGTGGATGTTCCATAGTAGTAATCATTGAGCCTGATGTTGACAAAGGGTACCGGATCCTCACTGTCTTGTTCTATGACTTGTCCTCTCAATACCAGCACCGAATCCTGAGCGTGAATGGCAAATTCAGTGATACTGGTCAATAGAAAACAGATGAGAAGAGAGCGCATACTTTACTGACGCAAGTTGTCCATTAAAGGTGGCAACCTTTTTAGCCTTTTGTTAAATTTCTTTTATGAAAGGGAGTAGAAGGTAATTTCTGTCCTAATTGCTTTTCTCATTTCACTTTAATTCGCATCTTCGCGTCAAAGAAAAACGAGATGTTTATACTTATTGTAATCGCCCTGTTTATTGCTGCCATTGTTGCACCTTACATTCTTCCAAACAGCAAAGTAAGCTCTCACAAAAAAGACTGGGACGTTTAATCTCGTTACCGCTTTATTCTCTGGTTTCTTCCTAAAAAGTAGTACAGTATTGAGCCTAATACAGGCATCAAGATGACCACTATTACCCAAATTAACTTGTTGTGGCTTGGTTCAAATTCATTTCGTATGATATCTACCAAAGCGATTACTACAATCAGAAATGGTATAAGATAGAAGGCGAGAAGCATGAAGAACATAAGTACAGTTTAAGGTTAATTATTAAGCCGTTTGGTTAACGAAAAAAGGCTTCAAATTGAAGCCTTGATTTTCGTCTAATCGAATTTAAATATTGTACTCCTTCGGATTTATCTTAATTCTATTGCCACCAGCATTGATTGCTTCGTGGATCTTGTAAATACAGACTTCTGATTTGTAAGATTCCTCAGCATCATAATTCAAGGTTTCTTCGCCACGTACTGACTCAACAAAATTGTACAAGTGTGCCGTGTGAGCAGCAAGATTATACACCTTGTCCATGTCATTCATGTCTTTGATATCGTAACTGATCTGTGGTGCAGTTTCTTTAATACCCGAGTCACCCGATTCTTTTTCCTTGTATTGCTGCATATCAGCAAGGTTTGAGAGGTAGCCTTTATCGATATATTTTTTCCATCGCTTGGATGAGACTCGAGACTCGCGGTAAATCTTATTATCCTTGCCTTCGGATATGATAAAGGCACCATCGTCTCCAATAAAGCGCTCATATACACCAACAGCTCTGGAATTTGAGATGTTTTCATAAATACCGATAGCAGGTCCCTTAGGTGTATCATACTCAAGTATGGTCGCCATAGTGTCAGCTTGCTCTAAACCGAAGTAGGAGTTATTGCCTGAGGCATAAACCGTATGCGGGAACGAGCCAAAGAACCAGTTGAAGATATCAATTTGATGCGAGCCTAAATCCGAGACAACTCCACCACCTAATTCTTTATAGTTTCTCCAGTTATAGACCTGATCCATGGTTTTGAAACCGTAGCGATCCAGCTTCTTAAGGTCTATATTATCTCTTTTGTTGGGCCTTTGTGACCAGATGCGGGATCGGTTCCATTGGCCTATAGCGTGTGTCAATCGACCAAACATTTGTTCACGTTCCAGAAGAATCTGATGGGTAAATCGGTACCTGTCGTTTGACCTCCTTTGTCTCCCAATTTGTAGAAGTTTACCGGTCGACTTCATCGCTTGGGCCATTTTTTTAGCATCCTCGATGTTATTTGACATGGCCTTCTCACAGTAAACATGAAGCCCGGCATTCATTGCATCGACAGCATGTGCTTTATGCCAAAAATCTGGGGTGGTCAGAACAACTGCATCCAGTTCTTCCTTCTCAAGCATTTCATAAAAATCCTCATAGGCATTAACCTTACCACCAAATTGTGAGTTAAAACGCTCTTTTGCACCTTCTCTTCTGCTCTCCACTATATCGCAGACGGCAACCAAGTTGGCACTTGGGATTTTAGGTATGTTGCTAAACAATACACCACTGCCACGACCACCACAGCCAACAACAGCTATGTTTACTTTGTCAGCAACGCTCAATGGGTTTGCAGTAATGTTAAATGGATTTCCCAGCATCAATCCACCACCGAAAAGGGCAGAGGTCTTGATGAAATCTCGTCTACTAGATTCTTTCATACTCCTCAGAATTAAGTTTTAGGCCTTAGGTTTATTAAAACCTAATATATATGATTTTTTGAAAGGAATTGAAGGTTTCCATCCTTTGAATAAGCCACCCAAGTAATTTTGTCACTTTCGGCCATGATTTGTCTGATTTCTTCTTCTGACGATAGAAAGAGAGCGGTTGAAAAGGCATCAGAATAGGCTGCCAATGGACAAGCTACCCAGAGCCTGTGATAATCGTTGGCTACTTGATTAGTACCTGTTCTAGGGTTAAAAATATGATTGCCTTGATAAAACGTGCCAGAAGCACTGACTACTATATTACTGAGTTCCAAGTCCATTTTATCTTGACTACTGGCAATACTATAATGCCATGAGTCTTTGACAGCTGTGTTATTGCTCACCAGGAGCGTACTGTCTCCAGCACTTATGCTAAATGTGTCAATGCCAAGTGCTGATAACTTTAGCTTTACTTTATCGAGGGCATAACCCTTTCCAATACCACCCAGATCAAATTGAATTCCTTCCTTTACACAATAAGCTATAGGCTTCTCAGGATCAATAAAAATTCCTGCCGCTAACTTATCCTGCTGCACCTTTTCTAAGGCATTGGTCATCTCTAACTCATTCAGTATGCCCTGCTTCGATGCTCTGAAGATGTCCATATGCCGACCCACCCCAATATCAAAGGCTCCTTTGGTCATTTGATTCATCTCTATGGCTATTTTCATAACTTCCCAAGTCTCAAAATCGATTGGTAGCTGTTCATTAGCTTTCATGCGATTGATACGTGATATGTCACTATCAGGAACAAATCGGCTGAGTTGAAGCTCTAATTGATCAATAAGTTGAAAAACCTGCAGGGAGGCATTTTCAGCAATCTCTTTAGGCTCATCGTCAATGATCAGCGTAAACTGCGTGGCCATAGCATCGTGCTCGAAGTGTTCCATTGAGAATTTTATTGACTTTCTTTCCCGAGCCTACTACGCCCCATAAGTTTTACTAGTAAGTCCGCATCGGGTATTTGTGCCAATATTACGCGGGCCATGACAATTAGCGGAACAGACAAGAGCATTCCAGAAACGCCCCAAATGTAACCCCAGATAACAAGGCCAAGAATAACAGTTACGGTATTCAGTGCGACAGAAGAACCCATGAGATAGGGTTCAATGACATTGCCCCAAACGAATTGAGTGGCTATAAGCAGCGCTATGAAAAGCACAAACGTTCCACTACTGTCGATCTGAATAAGTCCCAGCAGTACCGGTGGAATTGTAGCAGCAATCGAGCCTACTGTGGGTATGAAGTTGAGCAGAAAGGCTAAGAAACCCCAAAACAAGGCGAAGTCGATACCAAATACCCAACTGAGTACCCCGAAGAAAAGGCCTGTACAAAAACTCGTAAAGAATTTAACCTTCATATAACTGACTATCGAGGCCTTAACCTCTGTAAATGAATTTAAGAGGCGCTCCTTTCCCAACTGATCATCTCCCTCTAAGTAGTTAATGTACATCTCATATTTCACAATACTGCCAAGCACAGCTACCAGGTAGACAGCTGATAATATAAAGTTGAAAGTAAATGTGCCCAACTGGCCTGCGACCACCCCTGAAGTATTGAGAATAAAATCTTTGGATATGATTCTATTCAGAGCAGCTGTAAAGCCATCTGCTTCTAATTCCTTTACACCAGGTATAAACTCTAACTGACCGAGAATTACCTCAAACCTGGCTTCAATCTGAGCAAGTAACTTAGTTTTTTCGGCAAGAATTTGAGATCCTGTGTCATATACCACCAAGCCTATTAAAAATATAAACCCCAAGGTGAGTATGGTTATCATGGAGATGCTGACCGTATAAGGCCATTTCTTTTTCTCCAAGAATTCAATTACTGGAGAAAGCAGAATGCCAATAAACAGCGCAAAAGCAAGAGGAATGAGCAAGCTCGAAAGCGTTTTGATGAGAACGATCAATAAGATCGCAGCAAAAAGCATAAGAATATTTTTAATGGTCCGGACATCTGAATTCATTCCTTGTGCCATAAAAAGTTCGCTATTGAGGTTTGAAGTGACTTAAAGGCTGAAAATAACCAAAAAAAGATGCATTGGCATTTATGTCAAAAAATTAAGTTCGAAAGCAGTTTAATATTTAGTTTTGTAGCTTGATCAATCAACTACTTGATGTCATTGGAATTTGAACAACCCATTACCGAGCTTGAAGGAAAATTAGCAGAGATGAAACAATTGGCAGAAAGCAGCCAGGTAGATGTTTCGGAGGCTGTGGCTTCGCTTGAAAAGAAAATACAGGACCTTAAAGAGGATACCTACAAAAACTTGACACGTTGGCAGAGAGTCCAACTGTCAAGACATCCCGATCGCCCTTATACACTCGATTACCTTTATAATATTACAGATGACTTTGTAGAAATACATGGTGATCGAACTGTTAAAGATGACAAGGCGATGGTTGGTGGTTTTGGAACCATTGACGGACAGACGGTGATGTTTGTAGGCCAACAGAAAGGTAGAAATACCAAACAACGCCAGATGCGTAATTTCGGTATGGCGAACCCTGAGGGCTATCGTAAGGCCCTGAGATTATTCAAAATGGCTGAGAAATTTGGTAAGCCTATCGTTACCCTAATCGATACTCCTGGTGCCTATCCAGGCTTTGAGGCAGAAGAAAGGGGACAAGGGGAGGCTATCGCAAGAAACATTCAGGAAATGTTTATGCTCAAAGTACCGGTAATCTGCATCATAATTGGCGAGGGAGCTTCAGGTGGTGCATTAGGTATAGCCATCGGAGATAAGGTATTGATGCTAGAGAATACTTGGTATTCAGTCATATCCCCTGAGTCTTGCTCTTCAATTCTATGGAGAAGCTGGGATTTCAAAGAGCAGGCTGCGGAAGCCCTAAAACTTACAGCTGAAGACATGAAAAGTTTTGGTTTAGTAGATGGTATCATTGAAGAACCCTTGGGAGGAGCGCACAGAGATACTGACTGGATGTATAAGAATCTAAAAAAACGCATCAAGTCAGAACTGAAAGAGTTAATGTCTAAAACCAGCGAGGAGAGAATCAATACTCGAATTGAGAAATTCTCTGATATGGGAGAAGTAGTCGAATAATTATTAAGAATATAATCAATTGGAGACCACATGGCTTTGCTTTGTGGTCTTTTTGTTTTTAGCTAATTTCATTCGGAACGAATAAGTATGGCTGAACAAAAAATCTCTTGGAAGCTACACCTTGTCGAACTTGTTGTAGTCATCATAGGAATCAGTATCGCCTTTACATTGGAAGGCTGGTCAGAAGCAAAGAAACGGAACGAACTTGAGCAGGATTATCTCAGCTCTATTCAAGTCGATATCCTGAAGGACATTGATGACCTTAAGAAGGTCAACGACTCTACACGACAAATTATCAAGTACATAGGAGAAGTATTTCAATTCACCTTCCAAAAGGTACCCTTAGAAAGTTACAAAAGACATCATGTGACCAGTAGCTATTTGGCCACCTATTTCTATCCACAAAATGGTACTTACCTTTCATTGATGAACTCTGGGGATATCAATGTGATAAAAGATTTCGACTTAAAAGCAGCCTTATCAGATCTTTACAATGTAAAGTATAAAGAATTGGAACGAATGGACCAGGTATTAAAGAATCTGGCAGACAACAGAATACAACCTTATATGATCGACAATGTTCGTTTTTCTTATGATAGAGATGGAATTGAAGACGCGACACCATTGACCTCGAATAAAGCTTTTAACCTACTAGGAAGTTTCTTTAACCTATTGAACAATAGACAGCAAGAATATCAATCAATGATCACAAGATGCCAAGAGTTAAAAGTGATGATTGACAACCTTAAAAACTGATGAAAAGGAGAAATGTCACTTTCGGGGCAATTTTGTTAGAGATCATCATCGTGATTATCGGGATTTCTATCGCTTTTGGACTGAGTAATTGGGGTGAAAGTCGAAAGGAAGTACGCATGGGTGATGAGTTCGTCAGAACAATGATCAACGACCTTAAATCAGATAGTGCTGCTTTTGTCTATCAAATCGCGAATGTCGAGGAGAATATTAATCGGGTAGAGTCTTTTATGGATATGTGTAGAAGGAAGGACTTTCGTGAAGATTCTGTAGGGTGGTTTGTTGGGAATTTCATGAATAGAAATAACTGGTTGATCAATAGTAATACCTATGAGATACTTAAAAGCGGAGGTAAGCTTGAAATAATTTCGGACTTTGATTTGAGAAGTGATATTAGCTTTTTCTACCGCATTAGAACTTATCAAACGGATGTCATTCTTGAACTTAATCAAGAGTTTGTACAAAATCAGATGAATCCTTACCTAACCACGCACTCTGATTTCTTCATCAGCGATATTCCTGATGATAGTTTTGTTAGGGATTTAGAATTCCAGAACCTACTTGGGCGTTGGCGAGATCTAAAGGAAGAAAAGCTCAATATCTATCAGAGTACACTTGAAGATATAATAGCGCTAATTCCTAAATTAGAAGCCTACTTAGACTAAGAGGCAAATATGAATCTTCACATAATTGACACTGGTAACTTCAAACTTGATGGAGGTGCCATGTTCGGTGTTGTACCCAAGTCACTTTGGCAACGCACTAACCCGGCAGATGAAAATAATATGTGTACCTGGACCATGCGTTGTCTTTTGATTGAAGATGGGGATAGATTGATCCTAATCGACAATGGTATTGGTAATAAACAAGATGCCAAGTTCTTTAGTCATTACTACCTGCATGGTGATGCATCCTTAGATAGCTCTTTACATAACGCTGGTTTTGATCGCACTGATGTAACAGATATGTTCCTGACCCACCTTCATTTTGACCATTGTGGAGGAGGGGTTGATTATATAGGCGAAAATAAAGAACGATTAGAGTTACATTTCCCCAATGCTAAGTATTGGTCTAACCAAGATCATTGGAAGTGGGCGACCGAGCCCAATGCCAGAGAAAAAGCATCCTTTCTAAAAGAGAACATCCAGCCCATGCAAGAGAGCGGTCAATTAGAATTTGCGGACATCCAAGGTGTCTCCCCGTTTAGTCAGTTTGATATTCATACGGTTGACGGCCATACGGACAAGCAAATGCTACCTAAAATCAAGTACAAAGAGCAAACGATTGTATTCATGGCTGACTTGCTGCCATCTGTGGGACACATTCCATTGCCTTATGTAATGGGTTATGACACACGGCCTCTGATCACCTTGCAAGAAAAGAAGGAGTTTTTGGAGGAAGCTGCGGATAATCAATACGTACTTTTTTTAGAACATGATGCTGTGAATGAGTGTTGTACGGTCAAAAGGACCGAAAGAGGTGTCGGTCTAGATCGAACCTTTCCTTTAAAAGAGATTTTGTGAAATGAAAGTAGGCTTAGCGTTGTCGGGGGGAGGAGCCAGAGGTTTTGCCCACTTTGGCGTATTAAAGGCTTTAGAAGAACTAGGTGTAGCGGTGCATGCCATTTCTGGTACCAGTGCCGGCTCCATTGTTGGTGCATTCCATGCCTTTGGTTTCGAGGTAGACGAAGCAAAGCACTTAGTTTCAAAAACCAATCTATTTAAGGTAGTCTGGCCTGCCTTTAGTTGGAAGGGGGTTTTTAGTATGAGTCGTAGTGAGGAGATATTCAAGAAGCATTTCCCAAAAGACGACTTTTCGGCTGCCAGAATTCCGCTGCATATCACTGCCACAAACCTCAATACAGGCAAACCAGAAGTATTTAAGGAAGGTGCAATCGTAAAGCCCATGATGGCATCTTGCTGCATACCCTTTATTTTTGATCCGGTAAGAATTAACAGAGATGTCTACGTTGACGGAGGCTTGGTAAATAATTTACCAGTTGAGGCCATCCGAGATCAGTGCGATATTGTCATTGGGGTTAATGTATCACCAGTCTTGGAGGAAGATAAATTGGGCGGTACTAAAAAACTGATAGAACGTATATCAATGGTTTCATTAAATGCTAATGTTGCCAAGAGCAAATTGAAGTGTGATCTGATCATTGAGCCGAAGTCACTCAGGGCTTATGGTACTTTTGACCTTAAACGCGCGGATGAAATCTATGACATTGGCTACGAAGCTACTCACCACATCTTTGAGATTGAGAAACAGCATAAAGTAATTCAAAAACTTCTCGCGAAATAAGAAGCGATTTTGAGAATTTGGCATCTTAATTGGTCAAAAAAATCGATTCGATGTCAACCTTTTCCTCTTAAAATCGACTAATAAAGAGAATTATTTCAGAAACCGATACGTGTAGTTTCTGCGGCTTACGTCAAACACACAAAGGTCGCCAACAGGTGTTGGCAAACTCAATCAAAAACACGCTATGCGAGTACTAATTTTTATGATCAGTGCCTTGTTATTTTTCAACATGGTTAAGGCACAAGACAAATTTACATTGAACGGATATGTGCGGGACGCTAAGTCCGGAGAAGAGCTCATCGGAGTTACAATTCTAATAGAACAGACGGGTGGCGGAGCAAACACCAACCCCTACGGGTTCTATTCTTTGACACTACCAGAAGGTGAATACACAATACAATTTAGGTATGTAGGCTTTGAGACAAGGGTTGAAAAAATTCAATTGAATAAAGATATCTCACTGAACATCAACTTGGAAGAGGAAACGGTTGAACTGAGCGAAGTTGTCGTTACAGCTGAACGTCAGGATGTCAATGTCACAGGCATCCAAATGAGCAAGAATGAGATAGACATTCAGCAGCTTAAGAAGCTGCCCGCTCTTTTTGGGGAACCTGACATTATCAAGACTATTCAAATGCTACCAGGGGTAGTTTCTGCAGGTGAAGGAACGTCTAGTTTCTTTGTTCGAGGAGGAAGTGCAGACCAAAACCTTATTTTAATCGATGAGGCTCCCGTTTACGACCCTTCGCACTTGTTTGGACTGTTTTCGGTCTTTAATGCTGATGTAATTAAAGATTCAGAGCTATACAAAGGAGGAATTCCTTCGAGATTTGGTGGTAGACTCTCCTCTATACTAGAAGTTAGAACCAAGGATGGTAACAATAAGGAACTGAAAGGTGAGGCAGGTATTGGTCTTTTAGCCAGTAGTGTGATGCTGGAAGGTCCAATCAAAAGAGATGAGAGTTCCTTCATTATCTCTGCCAGAAGGTCTTACATAGACCTTTTCCTAAGACTCGCTGACCAAAAGAATCTCGTCTATTTCTATGATATAAATGCGAAAGTCAACTGGCGTGCAAATAATAAGAATCGGTTCTTTCTAGCCCTTTACACCGGAAGGGATGATTTTAACTTTGATGGGAACTTTGGCTTTGATTGGGGTAACAGAACGGCAACATTTAGGTGGAATCACCTTTTTAATGATAAACTATTTTCAAACACCTCCCTGATCGCTAGTTCTTTCGATTATGGATTGGGTTCAGAGGAGGAATCAGATGGTTTTCAATGGGATTCTAATCTGGAGGAGTACAGCTTTAAACAAGATTTGAATTACTTTTTCAATCCTCAGTTAACTATGGATTTTGGCTACCATGTCACTTATAGGAAGTTTGCTCCCGGAAAGATTGTCCCGAGTGAGGAGTCAATATTCAAATCAGTAGAACTTCAGAATGAGTTTGCATTAGACCATGCTTTGTACGCAAGTCTACAGCATCAAATTAGCGACAGACTTACATTTGAATATGGTGCGAGGCTTTCAGTATTTCAAAACATAGGAGAAAATACAGTATACACCTATTTGGACAAACTAGACAATACTAATCCAATCAGAATAGATTCTACGGAGTACGGGAGTTTCGAAAATATAAAGACCTATGTAAACTTTGAACCACGCTTTTCGGCTCGATATATATTGAATAGTGAGAGCAGCCTGAAGGCTAGCTATAACAGAATGGTCCAGAACACACATTTGATTTCGAGCGGCACAGTACCATTGCCTTTCAATACCTGGGCTCCAAGTTCTACCTATTTAAAACCTCAGGTTGCCGATCAGTTTGCCTTAGGCTATTTCAGGAACTTCGATGACAATCGCTTTGAGTTTTCAATGGAAGCCTTCTACAAGGACATCAGTAATGTGACAGACTTTGCTGACAACGCACGTATCTTCTTTAATCAAGATCTGTCCACAGAGTTTAGGCAAGGCAAGTCTGAGGCCTATGGCTTAGAGCTTATGCTCCAGAAGAAGAAGGGGGACTTGACTGGCTTTATTGCCTATACACTTTCTCGTGTCGATAGGACAGTACCAGGTGTGAATCAGGGTAGATCCTTTTTAGCCAATTACGATAGACGCCATAACCTAAATATTGTGGGAACCTATGACCATAACGACAAATGGACATTTGGAGGAAGTTTCACCTATGGGACAGGTCGGCCTACGACCTTACCATCAGGCTCATATGAGTTCGGAGATGGCCAAATCGCGGATATAATTACTGAGAGAAATGGATTCAAACTACCAGATTTTCACAGGGTGGATCTTAGTGCCACTTTAGTGCCTAGAAAGAATCGAGACAAAAAGTATGAGACTTCTTGGGTGTTCTCCCTTTATAATGTCTACAGTAGAAAGAACCCATTCTCCATCTACACCCGTGTGAGATTAGATGATGATGATAATGTAATTGGTGACGGCACTGAGAAAGAGGCTCGTCTAATCTATCTATTCCCAATTCTACCTTCTGTAACCTTCAATATCAATTTTTAATCATGAGGAAGCAATTAAAAAACATAAGTCTACCACTGATGGTCTTGATCACATTGACATTCAGTGCATGTGAAGAGACAGTAACCATTGAAACCAATGACCTGGACGAAAGAGTGGTGATAGAAGGTTTGGTGACCAATCAGCAAAATCACTATGTGAAACTAACACGGACACGATCCTTCTATGCAACTGGTCCAGCGGAAGCAATAGAGAATGCTTTAGTGAGTGTTTCGGATGATAATGGGAATACTTTTCAATTTGTCCATAACCCAACGGATAATCCTGAACAAGATGGTTTTTACTATCCGGTGAACAACTTTCAAGGGCAAATAGGGTCTGTTTATACATTAGACGTGCAGGTTGATGGTGAGCAGTATGGAGCACAGGAAGAGCTACTGCCGGTGACAGCCATTGATTCTCTGACAATCATATTGAATGAGGATGAGTTCGAAGATCCAGAGGAAGAAGGTCGATTTTATGAAGTCTTGTTTTATGCTTCTGAGCCTCAAGACCGAAAGGATCAGTACCTGTTTAAATTCTATCGTGACGGAGAGATCGTTAAGGATTTTCCTACAGATATCTATTTCTCTGATGATATACTCCTGGGAGAGAAGATTGATGATCTGGAAATAGCAGGTTACTATGCCTTAGGAGAGACCGTGACAGTGGAAATGTATAGTTTAACGCAAGAGGCTTTTATATTCTATTCTGACCTCTTTAACCTGCTCAATAATGATGGTGGTATGTTTAGCCCACCGCCTGCAAATCCAAGAACCAATCTCAGTAATGGAGCTTTAGGCTACTTTCAGGTAAGTGCTTTAGATAGTGATGATATATTGATAGAAGACCCCGGAAATTAGTTCTGGGGTTTGATTTACTCAACCGTAATCAGATAATAGTTCTTCTTACCTTTTTGGGCTAAGAAGTACTTACCTTGAAGTAAGTTGAATTCAGGCTTGACGTTCATGTCGGCTATTTTAGCCTTATTAACGGAAACACCACCGCCTTGCAGCATCCTTCTGGCTTCGCCTTTAGAGCCGAAAATAACGCCTTGTGTAACTTCCGAAAGTAGGTCTATATAATTTGCAGTACTCTCAAGTTCGCTTGAGCTGACAGTTACCTGAGGAACTCCCTCGAAAACAGACAGCAATGTGCTCTCATCCAAAGATGCGAGGTCTTCTGTCGTTGACTTGCCAAATAGGATCCCAGAGGCCTTGATGGCCATTTGCAGGTCTTCTTCTGAGTGAATTCTCTGGGTGACATCCTTGGCTAGTGCTTTCTGCAAAGTACGCATATGAGGTGCCTCGGCATGCTGCGCTTCTAGCGTCTCAATTTCGTCCTTGCCAAGCAAAGTAAAGATTCGAATGAAGTTGCTGGCGTCTTCATCTGAGGTATTCAACCAGTATTGATAAAACTTATATGGAGAGGTTTTCTCTTTATCCAACCATATGTTGCCACCTTCAGATTTACCGAATTTGGAGCCATCGGCTTTTTTGATCAATGGAGCAGTTAGCGCAAATGCTTCTCCCTGAGCCTTGCGCCTAATGAGTTCAGTTCCCGTAACAATGTTTCCCCATTGATCGGAACCTCCCATTTGAATCTTACAGTTATTGTTTTGGTATAGGTGATAGAAATCGTAGCCCTGAACCAATTGATAAGTAAACTCTGTGAATGACATTCCACCCTCCAATCGATTTTTTACGGAATCTTTGGACATCATGTAGTTCACTGTGATGTGTTTTCCCACATCACGGATGAATTCAAGAAAGCCCATGCCCTTGAACCAATCGTAATTGTTGACGATTTCAGCAGAGTTCTCACCACAGTCAAAGTCCAGGAATTTCTCTAATTGTGCCTTTTGACCCGCCAAGTTATGATTGAGCACATCTTCTGCTAAAAGTTGACGCTCTGCAGATTTACCCGATGGATCTCCAACCATCCCTGTGGCACCACCTACAAGAGCAACTGGTTTATGTCCAGCTCTCTGTAAATGAACAAGAAGCATGACCGGTACAAGGTTACCAATATGAAGGGAATCAGCTGTTGGGTCAAACCCGATGTATCCGGCTGTCAGTTCCTTAGACAATTGTTCTTCAGTACCAGGCATGATGTCGTGGATCATTCCGCGCCATCTCAATTCTTCAACCAGTGGATTGCTCATTTGGGAATTAGATTAGGGGGCAAATATAGAATATGAAAGGGGAGAGGAAAAGGAAAAAGCCCGGTTCTACCAGGCTACTCCTCCGTAATTATCCTGACGATCCTCATCATCATTTGATGTTGTGGTCGTAAAAGTAATTTTCTGCGTAGATCGGGAAGGTGAACTACTATTAAGTTCAGGCATTTCTACCTCAGCTCCGACATTCACTTTGCCATTCATTTCAGCGCCATTTTCTACAGAAATCCTTTTTGAATAGATTTTGCCATAGATTTTGGCGGTTTTAGAGATATGTAAGAGGCCGTTGGCTAAAACGTCACCATTGACATAGCCATCAATGGTAATGTCTGTTCCACTTAGGTTCCCTCCAATTTCACCATGACTACCAATGATTATCTTTTCGCTGGAAATCAAGTCACCCGTCACAAATCCATCTACACGGATACTGTGCTCTGATTTCATATTGCCTGAAATCACAGAGCCATTCCTGACCTGCGTGATGTAGGTAGATGGATTAACCGAAGCTGATTCTCTCTTGCTCATTAGTAATCAGATGGAATAGATGAGTTTGAAGTTGCACCATTTTCGTCAAAAATCGAAAGAATGGTAGTAGCATTTCCAATATCAAGCCCTACTGCATTGCTCTTTACACCGCCATTCAATTGAGCTGAGTTGATACAGTACCCTCTACTTGCCAACGTTTGTGGCTCATTCGCAACTTGCAAATCAAGTATGTCCTGGAACTCTTTCTTAAAGCAATCAACCAGCATTGGATACATTGCACCTCCTCCTGCTAAAAACATCTCATGAGAGATAGTAAAGTCATTGTCGTTAAATGCTTTTCTCATTGCAGGTGAGATTACATCTTCATAGTATTGCTTTAATACTTTATCTCTAATCTCCTTTATATCAATTCGTTTTCTGTTCAAGAAGATTACCCCTTTTTGAAAAGCTGCATCAATTTGGTGCTCTGTTTTGAGCTCTAAGTAATAGGTTTTTGCCAGTTCTTTTTCCAACAGATTCACGGCATAACGCAATCCATATGTTGAGAGTGAAGTTCTTTGGACAATACCTCCTTCAGTACTTAAAAGCCCCTCGAGTGTTCCATAGCCTAGCGACATCACAAAGAAGTTGCCAGTAGCTTTTTGCAATCCTTTACGAAGGGCAATGGCACAACTAATTACCTCGGGAATAACCTGAACACTATCTATTTCAACTTGTACGTTCTTTCTGGTGCCACCGCCATAGGTAGCTGCATCATATTCAATTACATGTTGCGTGTTAATTAAATTGCTGGCTACTTCCTTATAAAGTTGGAAGGTTGAGAAAGGAAAACCTGTAGATAGTGTAAGAGGATTTCCCAACTTCTGGTTTGCGATGAGCATACCCGACTTCAATAGTAAATGATAATCTAGTTCATCCGGAGCACTATTGATATTTCTGTGTGGGGATACTCCTTCAGTTAGGGCCAGATTACCAACCACGTAACCATCGCCATTATGATATAATTTTAGACCGTTAATAAGGTCTGGAGAAACGTTTCTTAAATCTGTATTATTTCCCTCGAAAACACTTGGGAATGTATAAGTCTTAAACATGCTGTGAGTTTTGTTCTAGTGAAATAGCCAAAATAAATGAACAGCAATATTACAATTAAAAGACCATTGACTGCTCACTTGCCTTGAAAAATCAGGCGGAAGTTCCGAAATACTTTTGAGATAAAAAATTGAAAATAGTTTATTGATTAATGACTAGAGCCAATCTTTTGTTGTTACCGCTAACTGCCATTCGGGTAATACCCTTCGCACCTGTTTCTCCCAGATCGGTTACTTCTATCCAGTTTTCATCTCTTTTAGGGTTATAGGACAAGAGTCTAGCGCCTACACTAGTAATGTAGGTTCCTTGTTGCGTTATGGCCCAGTCACTGGCGCCTTGTGGTTTTTTTATGATAGCAGTGACCTCATTGTTGACACTATTTAAACGATGGATCACAACATCTCCATTATCTTCTCGCTTTTCAAATGCGAAATCAGGACTATCAGGGATCACTTTAATGGTTCTGCCAATATTGCTGGTAATAATCTTATCATCAACCTTATTGGGATTAGCCTTCACCAAGGTGGCAGGTTGGCCCAGGACAAACATCAGGATTTGATCTTGATTCCATGCAAAGTAGCCTACTGGCGCTATTTTCTCAAAAATGACACGAGGAGACTGGTTGCCTTCCATTGGAAATAACCACAGCCTTTGTGTGCCGTCCTCTTCCACTCTCACTGTTGCAAAGCTATTGTATCGTTCCATAGGAAAAGGGGAGTATTCGCTTGTCTTGGTTTTTGTGAGATTGGTCACTTTGTTGTCGTACAAGTCAACGATCATGATATCGTTTTGTCCGTTGTCATAAGCCGAGTACATAATGTAGTCGTTGTTGAAAAAGGCGGGCTGGTTATCGTAGCCCTTTCGGTCTGTGACATTTTTGGAGTTGGAAAGGCTTAGCTTGCCCTTCTTCTCTTTCAAGTCAAAAACAAATATGTCTGTATCCGGTGGGGGAGTTTGGGCCAGTGTAAAATTGATGATTGTTAGCAGCGAAATGCAGGTAAAAAATGTCTTCATGAGTCTGTTATATAGTCTTTCACAAGATAATTAATTGCTTCATAATGGAGTTGAAGCTTTTTGCCAACGGTTATTTTTTTTTAAAGTAAAAGTTTTGGTTATAATCAATAATTATCTCATTATTAATTATATATGTGTTTAAATTAAGGTTATGCTCATTTTTTGAGCAAAGTAATTTCAGCACTATTCTAGGTGTTTTAAACTAAACTTTATTATCTAGGTTCAGTTAACACACAACACCAATATGGAATTACACACGAGCAATAAGCTGGATGCTTTTCGTGAACTTCAAGATCCCTTAGCTGATCAGGTAATTGTTAAGTATTTCCCAGCTAATAAAGATTTATTACGGTTACACCTCTCTGCTCTTGCTCAGAATAATGATGGCCTGCCTGACAATGCTTTTGAAGAGCTCCAAGCACTTTATAATTCCATAAAGCAAACTTCCAGTTCATTCAAATCAGAAGATCTAGAAAAGGGTCAAAGTTTCTTTGATACACATGCCTCTGACATTATGCTCCTCCTTGGTTTCTTAAGTCTGCCTTACTGCTATACGGCTGCTTATGGGGCAGAAGTACTGGTTCAGTCAAAACGTATTTTGGAAGATCCCGCAAGGCGTTTGATGGATACAGCCTCTTTTGTTTTTGATGTAACAAATAAGAGGGCCTTTGAGGCCGATGGTCGGGCATTGGTGAGCATTTTGAAAGTCAGACTATTACACGCTGCTACTCGGTGGTATATCCACCAGTCGGGCCTTTGGGACAGTGAGAAGAAGGGGAAACCGATTAACCAGGAGGATATGGCCGGCACCAACTTGTCCTTTTCGTTAATTGCCATCAGAGGGTTGAGGAAGCTTGGGAAGTTTATCGAGCCAAAGAAGGCATTCGAATATATTGACTATTGGAATAAAATTGGCTTACTGCTGGGGCTCCACCCAGAGTTAGTCCCCAGAACGAACAAAGAGGCCTTTTATCTGGAAAAACAGATTAGACTTAGGCATTTCAGAACATCAGAATCGGGGCTTCAACTAACAGATTCCCTATACAAGTATTACGAGAAAGCGGTTATGGATTCTCCATTAGAGGGTTTCACTAAACCTTTTATGATTCACCTCTTGGGTGATAAAATTGCCAGACAGCTCGGTTTGGAAATCAGCAACTACGAACGTATGGTTTTCAAACCATATCAGATGTTTATGAATTTCAGAAATTATTTCTTCGCTTCTCAAGATTCTTACGCCAAAGCCTTTGCACGTTTTAAAGAGACAAAGGAAGATAAGCTATAGGCCCATTATGCCATTATTAAATTCCCAAGTGCCGCTTTATTTTCTTTCTGCGCACAAGATTATGATCAATCAATTGAAAGGTGACTAGAAGTGCGGCCAACGCAAATACTGGTATTAACATACCAATAGAAACAAAGGCACTAGAATCTCCAAAAGATGAAATTATTTGCAAGGTACTGAGGCCAAAGAACAAGACGCCAATAATTGCAAGAGCAAACATAAAGCTGTCCTTGCGAGCCTCCTTTCTATGTTTATCCTGTAGTTTCTTCATCACATTGCTCGAAAAGTCAGGACGAATGGAGATTTCTTTCTCTTTTTCTAATTGGTCGAACAACAATTGGTAAAGCTCCTGATCCTGGTGATCAGCAGAAGTATCGAATTCAATTTGTTCGTGGATTCCATTTTGTCTTTTCATAACAATTCCTCCTTTTGCATGTATTTGGATAGTTCTTCTTTAAGGAGTTTTCTAGCCCTGAAGAGGTAATTTTTCACAGTGCCTTCTGGCATTCCTGTAATCTCTACTATTTCTGGATAGCTCATTTCCTCAATATGATAGAGGTAAAGTACATTTCGGTAATGTGAGGGAAGCTTATCAATATTCTTTTGTACAAATTCAGATACACTGCTTGACTCCAATATATCGGCCGGAGTAGTCTTTTCTTTAAAGAATTGATCTTCATTAGCTTCTTCCAGTGCTTTGTAACTCATCTTACTGGTTTTTTTAAGTACATTGATCGTATGTCTATAAGCGATTGTTCCTATCCATGTGGATAGTTTACTATCGAAACGAAAGCCAGGTAGCTTTTCATAAACCTTCATGAATACGTCCTGTGCTAACTCTTCGACCATTACCTCTTCGCTGGTCAACTTGTGAATCATATGAAAAACCAATTTTTCATACTTCCGAATCAAAAACTCGAAGGCTTGTTGGTTTCCGCCTAATACGCTTTTAACCAGCGAATGATCATCCATATGAGTCGTTAGACAAAGTTGAGTGTTGAGATGTTGCACTACAGTCTAAAGACTGTAAAGAATAAGTTCGATATTTTTTTTCTTAAACTGCAACATTGAAAAACACTTGCTTGTCTGATGGGGCAAATGGAATTTAAAAACTCGAAATAATGGAAGGATTTGATATTGTATTGACTGTCTTCATCACCTTTGCCTTTACTGGATTTACAACCATAGGGATTATAAAAGGAATTACGAACTACAGGTTAAGAAGAAAAATGATTGAGGCTGGTCTAATCAATGAAGAAGCAATGGAATTATTGAAAGAAGGGGCTAAAGATAGTTACTATAGTTCCTTGAAATGGGGACTAATTTTATTCTTCAGTGGTATAGGTCTAGTTATTATTAATAGCATGGATATTTACTACGATTCAACAGCTGCTTACGGCATAGTGATTACCGCTGCCTCATTAGGCTTTTTGATCTACTTTATGTTTATGAGGAAGGAAATGGGTAAGGATGTATAAAACCTTGAAATGGAGAATTGAAGGCCGAAGAAATTAATCTTCGGCCTTTTCTTTTACAACTAAAATAAGTTAAGTGCTGTCAGAGATATTGAAACTAAACATAATCTTATGAAGCGATTCTTTTTTGCCTTACTATCAGTTGTCGTGATTTCTTTTTCTTCTTGCGAAAATGAAAGTGAAGTTGTTCCTAATTGTATTGAGGTACGTGTGGTAGCTAACGTTTGTGGAAACGCTGTTTTACAAGTGGTTAACGGTTATCAGGCCCTAAACCTTGAAACATGGACTGATAGTGAGGGTAATGTCCATCAAAATACCTTTAGCACATTTATGAATCCTTGTGCTGATAATTATCCTAATGATCCAGAATCTTCTTTCTTCGTCACTTTTGCAGATGAAAAAGAGCTGGGTGATTGTATTGTGTGTCTGGCTATGCTAGCAAACATGCCTCAAACATATATCGATATTCGATTTGTTGATCCCTGTGGCTCTGATCAAATAGACTAGGAAAACTTTCTAATAATCGGATTAAAAGCCTTAGAAGCTACCAAAACCTTGTCGCCAACTGACAAGGAGGTAGCTTCTTCAATATCCGATACCACTTTGACGAGCTCTTGGCCCACGATAACTGTGATAATACTTACCACACCTTCATTATTAATCTCTATTATTTCACCAGTAAACTGAAATTTCCCACTGACTGAGGTACCTCCCAATATCTCCGCAGGCTTACCTTGTTTAATAACCCTGCCTGAATCCATTACAATTAAATTATCGGCCAAGCGGAGTACTTCGGCATTGTCATGTGAGACCATGATTGTCGTCAGGTTAAACTCTTTATGAAGTTTGAGTAAATGGTGCTGTAGCTTGCTGCGCATTTCTGCATCCAAAGCCGACAGGGGTTCATCGAGTAGTAATAATCTAGGCTGTTGGACTAGGGCTCTGGCCAGCGCTACTCGCTGTTTCTGGCCACCCGAGAGTGTCTCTGGTTTAAGAAATTGCAGGTCGCCCAATTCCATAAGTTCTATCAGGCTCCCAATGATTTCGCCAGAAACACCTTTAGGTAGAGCAAATTCCAAATTCTTTTTGACCGTCATATTTGGAAAGAGCGCATAATCTTGGAAAACATATCCAACACCTCTTTTCTGAATCTGGAGGTTCACTTTTGCATGTTTGTCAAACCAAGACTCTTTTTGCACAATGATAACTCCTTGGTCAGGTTCCATAAGACCAGCGATCATTCTCAGTAAGGAGGTCTTGCCTGCTCCTGATTTTCCCTGAATAGTGGTAAAACTACCCTCGAGAATATTCAGGTTCACATCCAAATCAATACTACCTTGATTGGCGTGAAGCTTCTTATGTAGGTTCAATTTAATCATCTCCAAAACGCTTTTATCTCTTTTCGATTCAAAGAGTAAACCATGAGGAGGATGAAGAATGTAATACCCAAAAGTATTAGTGAATACTGATTGGCGAGTCCATAGTTGAGGGACTCTACTTCATCGTAAATAGCAATGGAGGCGACCTTGGTTTGTCCAGGTATATTGCCTCCGATCATTAATACAACCCCGAATTCACCCATGGTGTGTGCGAAGGACAAGACTATACCAGTCAAGATCGCAGGTTTGATATTTGGTAGCATAACCTTAGCGAGGGTCTGAAACCTGGATTTACCGAGCACATATGAAGCCTCTCTTAGGGATTCAGGGAGATTGGCTAAACCTGATTGAATAGGATGAACCATAAATGGAAGGCTATAGATGATTGAAGCAAAGACTAAACCTTCAAAAGAGAAGATCAGACGCAAGCCAAGCCATTGATCAAGCCATTCGCCAAAAGTATTGTTGGGGCTAAATGCAATCAGCAGGTAGAATCCAAGCACAGTAGGAGGCAAGACCAGGGGCATACTGATTAGCGCCTCGATTGCTGGTTTGAACTTTGTCTTAGTGTTCGCTAACCAATTGGCTAGGGGAATGGCAATCACAATCAAGAGAATAGTAGTGACTACCGCTAGTTTTAAGGTCAATATGATTGGCCCCCAATCCATTATTCAGCAATCATTATTTCGTTAGTCTTTATCAATGCTGTCACAGGCATTTCTTCCCCTAAACCCAAATTTTCAAGTGCTTTGGTAGTGATGATTGAGGAAACCTCATTTGCCTCAATTTGAATCACAACCTTAGTCAATAACTCGGAGACCTCAATGCGCTTTATAGTACCAGAGAGCTGATTTTGGAGACTGATTTTCTGATTTTCTGCTGTGCTAATAGCCACTTCAGTCTCTTTAAATATAGCTTGAACCTCGTTGCCAATCTTTAGAAGCGGGAGTGTGGTAGGAGTATCAATAACTATAGAAGAAAGGTGAACTGCCCCAGCTTCTATACCGACTAATGACAAGCTACCGGAAGTCTCTATTGATGATATTTTGCCTTGGATGGAGTTCACTTTGCAGTACTCGAATAACCGAAGTTATTCAAAATTTCCTGACCTCTTGCCGAAAGCATAAAATCAAAGAATGACTTTGCTTGGTTCAACATTTCCTGCCTTGAGTTAAGTATTACCATTTGTTGAGCGATTGGTGTGTATGTGTTGGTTGGAATATCAATCCACGAACCTTTATCACTGAAGGCTTTTGACAGGATACTCGATTTAGATGTAAATCCTGCAAGCGCAGCTCCTGATAACAGGAATTGATTGACTTGTGAAATACTTTCTCCATAGACGATCTTTTCCTGAAACAACTCCCAATCTCCGACAGACTTTAGGAATTCAACAGTGGCCTTGCCATAAGGTGCTGTCTTAGGATTAGCCATTGCAAATTTTATTTCCTTTAAACCAATCGCGCCGGAAGCCACTTGCAAAGAGTCCACAGAAGTCCACAATACCAGTGTTCCATAGGTGTATGTTACTGGTAGGCCATGGGCAAAGCCTTCTTCAGTCAGAGTTTGAGGATATAGGCTATCGGCAGAAAGGAACAGGTCATAGGGCGCGCCAGCTATGATTTGATTTGTGAGTTTACCTGAAGAGCCCAGAATGACTTGAATATCTTCTCCAGTTAAAGATTCATATGCTTCTTCCAATGCTGCAATGGCGAATTGCATGTTAGCGGCTACTGCAACATTAAGCTTGACAGAATTTTGATTAGAGCAAGATATGCTAAGTACCAAAAGGAGTAATATGACCCATCGTCCGTTCATGCCAGGTTGTCCCATAGAACCTCCACCGGGTGATATGACTTTCTACCGGTCCCATCTTTAATCTGATGTCTACAACTGGTGCCAGCGGCTGCTATAATTACATCTTGAGGTTGCTCCCGAACGGTTGGGAAGAGTACTAGCTCGCCAATCTTCATAGAGACCTCATAATGTTCTTTTTCATAACCGAATGATCCGGCCATACCGCAACATCCGGAAGGTATCATCTGGACCTTGAAGTTTTCAGGTAATGAGAGTAGCTTCTTTGTTGGAACCATAGATGATAAGGACTTTTGATGACAATGTCCATGTACTTTGATCAGCTTTTGATCTTTGGTGAATTGTTCTGATTTAATACGACCTGAATCGATCTCATTTGCCAAAAACTCTTCAATGGTAAAGACGTGCTGGGCTATGCGCTTAGCTTGTTCTTGCTTTTTACCACGTGTTAAGCTGATGTACTCATCCCTGAAAGTGAGGATAGCAGAAGGTTCTATACCCACAAGGGGCGTGGCAGTAGTCAGTAAATCCTTGAACGTCTCTATGTTGTCCTCTGCCAGGGCTTTTGCTTTTTCCAAGAGCCCCTTAGAGAGTTGTGGCCTTCCGGAATCGGCATGGGGAACAAAAATGACCTGATACCCCAGTTTTTCAAGTAGTAGGATAGCTTTTTTGCCAATTTCCGCATCGTTGTAATTGGTGAATTCATCACAGAAAATATAGATTTTCTTGTCCGCTACTTTAGGTTTGAATTCTTTTATGAGCCACTTGGACAAAGGCTGTCGAGAAAGAGTAGGTACGCTACGTTTTTTTGCAAAGCCAACCATTGACTTCATTACATTGGCTGTAATCTTATTGCTGAAGGCAAAGTCATAAGCCCAGGGAGCCAGGCTAGCGAGTTTCATGTTTTTCGAGAAGCCAGCAATCTGCTTGGTTCGCCATGGAATACCCTTGTCTTTATAATACTGATGCTGCCATTCAGCTTTCAGTTTGGCCATGTCCACGTTAGAAGGGCATTCAGAACTGCAGCCTTTACAGGACAAGCAAAGGTCCATGACCTCTTTGATCTCCTCGTTGGAAAATGGATTCTTATCAGTTGAATTCGTTAGGATCTCTCTAAGAATATTCGCTCTGGCCCTTGTAGTGTCTTTTTCGTCACGTGTCGCCATATAGCTAGGACACATCGTACCACCGCTTAATTCTGATTTACGACAATCTCCCGAACCGTTGCAAAGTTCTGCTGTACGAAGTATTCCGTCAGTCTTTGAGAAATCAAATTGCGTTTCAAAATCAGGCGTCTTTTGATCCTTTGAATACCTCAAAGAAGTATCCATAGGCGGGGTATCGACAATTTTGTTTGGGTTGAAGAGGTTTTGCGGGTCCCAAATCTTCTTGATTCGCTTGACTAGTTCATAATTGTGTTCTCCGATCATTTGGGGAAGGAACTCTCCTCTAAGACGTCCATCTCCATGTTCTCCTGATAGGGAACCCTTATATTTCTTTACCAATGTGGCAATCTCTTCAGCAATGACCCTAAACTGTTGTTGACCTTCTGAAGTCTTCAGGTTAATGATAGGTCTCAGGTGTAACTCCCCTGAACCGGCATGTGCATAATGAACGGAATAGAGTCCATGCTTATCTAGAATTTTGTTGAATTCAGCGATGTAAGCCGGTAAATCGGATACATCTACAGCCGTGTCTTCTATAACTGGGGCAGGCTTAGCATCGCCCGGTATATTGGATAATAGGCCTAAACCCGCTTTTCTGAGGTTCCAAACTGATTTGATCTTCTTGCCCTTGACAATTGGGTATGCATAACCTCTTCCTTTTTCCTTGAGGTCAGCAATCAAGTCTGCTACTTTTTGATCTGCTTCTTCAGGGCTATCACCGTTCAATTCGACTACTAGTATTGCTTGAGGATCACCTTCTACAAAGAACCTTAGGGCATTATACATGGCATTGCGCTTGGTGGCTTCCAAAATGTAGTGATCCATTAGCTCACAAGCTGAGGGACTGTACTTGAGTGCAACTAGGTTGGCCTTTAGGCTGTCGTCTATTGTTTCAGAGTGAATACAAACTAAGCGTTTGTTGTTTGGTGGAAGGGGGGTAAGCTTAACTTTAGCAGCGGTGACAATACATAGAGTGCCCTCTGACCCGGCAATTAAACTGCAGAAATTGAAATCATCACCTTGCTCATCAAAAGGTCGATGTCTAAGGAGCATGTCCAATGCATAGCCTGTATTTCTTCTGGGAATATCGGCTTTAGGAAAGCCTTCTATGATCTCCTTTTGGTTGGTGTCGTCCTTAAGTATTTCACGGGTTTCGAAGTAGATATTGTTTTGCAATTCACCAGAAACAGAAAGCCCGTTACACCGATCTAAAAAAGCGTTTTTATCAAGGCTCCCAAACCAGGATTCTGTCCCATCTGATAATATAGTTTTTACCTCAAGTAAATGTTCTCTTGTACTTCCATAAACTACTGAATTAGAGCCACATGAGTTATTTCCAATCATGCCGCCAATCATGGCGCGATTGGCAGTAGAAGTCTCAGGGGCAAAGAAGAATCCGTGAGGTTCTAAGTGCTTATTGAGGTCGTCCCGAATGATACCAGGTTCAACCCAGGCATAAGCCTCTTTTTCATTGACCTCTATAACACGATTAAAATGCTTTGATATGTCCACAACAATGCCGTTGCCAACGACCTGACCTGCAAGGCTGGTACCAGCAGTTCTTGGGATGAGAGAGGTATTATTTTCGCTTGCATAATTGACCAGTGATACCAAATCTTCTGTGCCCTTAGGTACAACTACCGCTTGAGGTAATTCTCTATAGGCGGAGGCGTCTGTAGCATAAAGCCTCCGTGTAGTAATATCAGTAAAGAGGTCACCTTTGAGTGAGGCCTGTAAGTCTGTAAAACTCATGCGTTAGCAAATTAGGGGTATTGCCGTTAATCTGGAAGTCGTAGGTTTTAGAAATTATGTTTTCGATTGAAATCAACCAAAGATCAATTCAAACTTCGACCCTTTCCCAAGCTCGCTTTCAAGGAGAATATCGCCATCATGGAGTTGCATGATCTGCTTAGAAAGGCTCAAACCAATGCCTGAACCTCGGTTTTTGGTAGAATAGAATGGCATAAAAATCTTTTGTTGGGCTTCTTCCACTATACCAGGGCCATTATCTTGAATGATTACTGAAGTCTTCTGATTATGAACTTTCACCTCTACCTTAACTTGACCATTATTCTGATGCTCGGTTGCCTCCCTGGCGTTTTTAATCAAATTGATGAGTACCTGTTCAATCAACTGCTCATCCAACATAAGTTTTTGGTCAGCATTAGGCATTTTAACTGTCAATTGACCTTCTTTGAAATCAGTCTTCAAGAGATTGACAGTATTTTGGACCACCTGATTAATGGCTGTATTTACACGATCAGGTTCTGGTAAGTTGGTATAATCTCGATAAGCATTGATAAAGTTGATAAGACCATCCGATCGGCCGGAAATGGTCTTTAAGCCTTCTTCAATATCTTCAAGACTCTCGTGAGAGATTACATTCTTATCTTCTTGTTTTTCAATGTCCTCTGCGATTATTTCCGTGAGGGTAGAGGTAAGCGAAGAGATTGGTGCTATGGAGTTCATGATCTCATGACGCAGCACTTTGGTCAAGTTTTGCCAGGCCTCCAATTCTCTTGCCTGCAATTCGGCCTTGATATCCTGTATAGCAAAGAGTCGATAAGAGCCTTCCCCCAGTTTGTATTTAGTCTCAAATACAGCCAATTCACGTCCATCGTGGGTTTTGTAGGTGGCCCTTGGGTTACCGTCCAATTGGTCAATAAGACTGGCAATCTCTTTGGTGTTTATATTCAACTGATTTGAGTGTCGATGTTTAGTTATTCCAAGCAGATCAAAAGCAGAATTGTTAATCAGTTTGATCTGTCCATCATTGTCTATAGATATAATACCTGAGGCAATGTTTTCTATTACCACCTGCAATTCTTGAAAGAATTCTTCGCGTTTTTGCCTTTCAATCAGAATGGCATCAATCACCTCTTTAAACGCAATATTGAGCTCTTTAAAAGTTTTACCCAGCTTATTGTCATGGGTAAAACTCATATTGAAGTCGTTGTATTTAATAGCATCAAAGAATCGTCTCAGCTTTTTGTTAGTGCTTTCTATATAGTTGAAGAGCTCGAAGACCTCGAAAATGATGAGAAAGCCAGTCACCACGGTGGTTACATATTTCTCATCAAAAAATATCAGGTAGACAAAGGCGGCCACTGTCAAGAACAGTACAATGACCCTTATTAATACGAAAAGCCTAAATCGATTAAAGCCCATACTTCTCCAATCTTCGATAAAGTGATGACCTGGTCAGGCCTAATTCTTGTGCGGCATGAGTCACATTTCCATTGTGTTTGGCAAGGACTTTACGAATGAGTATGCGTTCCACATCTTCAAGGTTATATTGCTCCAAGCTAATTTCTCCACTGTTTTCCTTAGGTTGTTGGGCAGCATTAAAGAAGAAATCTTCCGGTTGTAAAATGTTATCTCTACTCATAATGACTGCTCTTTCAACGGCATGTTGAAGCTCTCTTACATTACCTGGCCAGTGGTATTTGCCCAGTCGCGTGAGAGCCGCCTCACTGAACTTATAGATATCCTTATTATACTTTTTCGAATATTGGGCAAGGTAATGATTCGCCAAAAGTGGGATGTCTTCGATACGTTCTTTTAAGGAAGGAAGTCGTAGCTCGATTGTATTGATCCTGTAAAGTAGATCTTGCCTGAATTCACCTTTCTGCACCATTTCATATAATGGCATGTTAGTCGCACAAATTAGTCTGATATCAACATCAATGACTCGGTTAGAGCCAACACGGGTGATTTTTTTATTCTGAAGAGCTGTAAGTAGTTTGGCCTGTAGGGGTAGGGAGAGATTACCAATTTCATCTAGAAATAAGGTTCCTCTGTTAGCAACTTCAAATCTCCCTGGTCGATCGGTTTTGGCATCGGTAAACGATCCTTTGACGTGACCGAACAGTTCTGATTCAAACAGGCTTTCCGTTATAGCGCCCAAGTCTACACTGACAAATGGATTGTCTGCTCTTTTCGAATTACGATGTAAAGATCTTGCGATCAACTCTTTTCCCGTTCCGTTTTCTCCTAGAACTAAGACGTTAGCATCTGTTTCTGCCACCCGGTCGATAGTATCAAACACTTGCATCATATTGGGAGACTGCCCAATAATATCCTTGAATTTCTCATCCAAATCGGCGGTCAATACAGCTTGTTGATCCTTTAGTTGTTGAATCTCCGTCTTAGATGACTTCAATTTCATTGCAGAGAGGAGTGTGGCTAGCAATTTCTCATTTTCCCAAGGCTTCATAACAAAATCAGAGGCACCTGCCTTTATGGCTTTGACTGCCAAGTCCACAGAACCGAAGGCGGTTATTAATAGGACCACAGCAGATGGATCTATTTCTAATATCTGATCTAGCCAGTGAAAGCCTTCAGCACCAGAGTTTACATCCTGGGTAAAGTTCATGTCCAAAAGGATGACATCGTAACTCTGATTCTTCAAGAGATCGGGAAGTAGCGTGGGATCTTTCTCCAGGTCTATTTGGCTGAAGTGCCTTTTAAGAAACATCCTTGCCGCCTTAAGCAAGTCTTCGTTATCATCAACTATAAGTATACGTCCTGAATTCATAAGCTTTGAGAATTTGACCTAAGGTTTTCAACAAAGAAAATCTGTTGATAATATACAAACAAATACAGCCGTCCGCCAGCGGACGCTAAAGTTCGTGTGCGGATATTGAGTTGACGCTTTTTATGTTTAAATATCAGAAAATCAATGAGATAAGTTTGGTACGGTGCTTGAAAGAAACCTATTAAACTAAGGCTATGCTCAAAAACTACATCACTACCACACTCAGGTTTTTTTGGAAAAACAAATCTTACAGCTCAATTAACATACTAGGTTTATCCGTTGGTATGAGTTGCTTTATCTTACTCAGCTTATTCGTCCAAAAGGAGTTTAGCTATGATCAATACCATGAAGATAAGGATCTTATCTACCAGGTCTATTTAAGCGATACCAGCAGTAGCAGGAGCGATTATGCCTATCAGACAATGGCTCCCATGGCAACGTTGTTCCAAGAAACTGTCCCTGAAGTCACTGATGCTATTCGGTTTGGGAGAATGAGAAATCGCGTGATCAAATTGAAGACGGGAATCAAGTATCAGGCTGACAATATTTACTTTACTGATGCGTCCATTTTTGACTTTTTCTCGATTCGAATCTTAGCAGGTTCAGCTTCAAATTTGCTGGCGTCAAATGATCATATTGCTATCTCGGAAGAGGTTGCCCTTAGAATGTTTGACACTGTCCAAGATGCGGTGTCCAAAACGATCGAGGTTGTTGATTTTGGTCCTTTAACAGTAAGTGGGGTCTTTGAAGATTTACCTGATAATACGCATCTGGATTTCGACTATCTTATTTCATTTGGGAATGCCGATAAGGCAATGTCTCATGTTTTCGGTCCAAATAATTCTGCGCTCGGTGAGAATGCTAGGTCGGTCATGGACTGGGGTACCGTTTCTGCATTTCCGGTATATCTTAAACTCGATCCAAACCTCACTGATATTGCCAATGTTGAGTTAAGCCTTCAAGAAGCACTTTCTCCTCACAGGCCATCTGATTTGGTGAGGTTACTTCCGCTGACCGAGATCTACTTTTCAGAGTTAAATACAGGGTACTTTGGCAGGAAAGGAGAAGAGTCTAATGCACGATTGTATATGATTATTGCCTTTATCATTCTGGGTGTGGCCATAGTTAATTATATGAATATGGCTACAGCACGCCATTCAAAAAGAGCAAAGGAGGTAGGTATTCGTAAGACTGTGGGCGGGCATCGAGTCCAGATTGCCAAGCAGTTTTTCTTAGAGTCTACAATAATGTCATTTTTCTCCTTGCTGTTAGCCATTTGTCTAACAGAACTGGCACTTCCAATGCTTAACGATTTTACAGGGAAAGATTTAGATCTAGCCTATGACTCACCGTGGACCTACTTGTTACTGGCTCTTTTTACCATTTTGATTAGTTTCTTATCTGGGATATACCCTTCCCTCTTTCTTTCCAAATTCAGCCCAATTCAAATGCTCACTGGGAGAGTAACAAGAGGCAAAGGAGGGGCAAGCTTCAGAAAGGTCTTGGTTGGTTTCCAGTTCTTTGTATGCCTAAGTCTTATTGCCATTACCAGTATCGTTTATAGTCAGTTTAGCTACATGCAAAATATGGATTTGGGGATAGAAGAAGACCAGGTGCTTGGCGTTCCGATGAGAGACACGAATCTTCAAAAAAAATATCCAATATTTAAGGATCGACTGCTTTCTAATGCATCAATTGCTGATGTAACAGGTGTTTCTTATTCAGTATTTAAGGGGAACATGTCAGTGTATGCCGATATAGCGGGAATGGAGGAAAGTCAACCTGTGAGCTATATGTCTGTCGAGTCAAATTTCCTTAACACTTTGGGAATAAAGGTCAACACGGGACAAGCTTTTACGGACATGGAAGAGAGTAGTGTAGCTAAGGCGTTGCTGATCAATGAGACGGCAGCAGAAAAGTTTGGTTGGGATAATCCCCTTGAAGAGAAAATCTTTCAGTCGCCCATAACAGGGGTTGTTGATGATTTTATTTATGGTTCTGCCAAAACGGCTATAGCTCCAATGGCCATGATGACCTCAAAAGAGGGCTTTACTCAGGCCTATATTAAGATTAATGGAGCCAATGTAAAAGAAGCTGTCAAGCATATTCAGTCTGTCTTTGAAGACTTTTCAGTCGATTACCCATTTGAGTATAAATTTCTGGATGATCACTTTGCCGAAATGTATGAAAATGAAAAGCGACTTTCTGATGTCTTTTCAATTTTCAGCTTATTAGCAATTTTCATAGCAGGCTTAGGCATATTTGGATTGTCCATATTTATGGCAGAGCAGAGAATTAAAGAAATTGGGATTAGAAAAGTGTTAGGGGCAGGAGTTGGACACATCATTTGGGTAATGAATCATGGGATCACTAAATTGATGATTGTCGTGGCCATAATTACACTTCCTTTGGTTTATCATTTTATGAGTTTATGGCTTTCTGATTTTGCTTTCCATATAAGTCTTAACGGAGTTTTGCTGGTGGCGCCTTTGCTGGTGTTAACACTAATTGTTTGGAGCATACTCATGTTCCAATCCTACAAATCAGCTACTACAAACCCAATAAATGCACTGCGAACGGATTAAGTTTAACTGGGTGTCCGCTGACGGGCATTACAGTTCGCTGACGGATAATTATATTTGTTGATTACAATATAAAAACCTTATAATCAGGTGGTTGTGTTTGGTACGATGCTTGAATTAGTCTTAGAGAGCCCAAGGCTCTAAATCTCAAAATATTATGAACAACATCTTAAGATTCTTCAAGTCCGGTATGAAAAGCCTAAGACGTGAGCGCTTTTTCGCTTTGGTCAATATCATAGGATTATCATTAGGAATGTATTGTTTCCTAATCACCTCACTATACGTTCAGGACGAACTTACCCACGACAAATGGCATACAAATTCGGAGAATATCTATATGTCTAAGATTGCTATGAGTTTCGGTGGCTCAACTAGCTTCTTTCTTTTTCCTCCTGTGGGTTTAGGAGAGGCAATGACGGAAGAGATCCCAGCCGTCCTGGATGCGGTCAACATCAGTATGGCACAAACAGTGGATTATACTTTTAAAGACGAGGAGTTCAAGTCGAAGTTATTCTTCTATACCCAAGCCAACTTGTTTAGTGTTTTCGATTTTGAATTGAAGTATGGCAATGTTGAGACAGCGCTGAGCACTACAGATGATCTGATCATTTCATCTGAAATTGCCAGAAAGCATTTTCCAGGTCAAAACCCTGTTGGCGAGTTTATGGAGATTGATGGTAAGGGAACATTCAGAGTTTCTGGAGTACTTAAGCCAATTCCATCTAACTCTCACTTGCAGTTTGAATTCCTGACATTGATTAACGACAATGTTGCTCCATATGACTTCTACAAGAATCGTTGGGATACAGGCACCGGACTCAATTATATGTTAACAAGGTCTGACTATTCTGAAGAAAAGCTGTTGGAGGATACCAAGCGGGTTTTAATGGCAAAGGATAGCACAGAAGCACCAGGGGAATATTTATACACGAAGTTTTCAGATTTATATATGAATAATGAGACCATGCGGAGCTCTTCCAGGGCAATGTTTGGCGGTCAAATGAAGTATGTCTACATCTTCTCACTTATTGGAGGCCTATTATTGATTGTAGCATGTTTCAATTATATCAACCTGACTACTGCACGATCCTTCGCTCGGTCAAAAGATGTGGCTGTCAGAAAGATCATTGGTGCTACCAAGGCAAGGTTAGTATTATATCAAATGGGTGAGACCCTCTTTTTGGCACTCTTAGCATTGATCATTGCCGTTGTTTCCGTAGAAATTACACTTCCTGGTATCAACAATATGTTGGACAAGTCCCTAGCACTTGATTTCATTAACTCACCTCAGGTTTTATGGATTCCTATAAGTCTTCTGTCTATCGTTGTTTTGATCTCTGGTTTATATCCTGCTTTCACGGTCTCAGCGTTTAGCCTCTCTTCAGTGCTAAGAGGAACAAGCCCAAAGTCTTCAAGGGCTGTTTTCAGAAAGGCCTTAATCGTGTTACAGTTTTTAATCTGCGCAGGCTTGTTGTCAAGTGCTTTAATCATCCGTGGACAAGCACAGTATTTGATCAATCTGGACCTTGGCTATAACGAAGAAAATGTACTGAGTGTAAACCTCACTGAAGCGGGACTTTTTGAAAAATATATAGAATTCAGAACAGAGGTTGAACGAATTCCTCAGATACAGAAGGTCAGTGGTTCTCCATTCCCGAACTTTAATTCTATCTACAGTATTCCTGCAGGTGAGGGCGAGGACAAGGTTGAGATAGTCTACTTCTATGGCGCAGCTGACAGAGATTTTAATGACCTTTTCGGTTTAGAGTTTATTTATGGAAATGGTTTTGAGGGCTTAACGGACAGTGAAATGGAGACTGCGGTGATCATTAATGAAGCTGCTTTGAAGCAGTTAGGTTGGGAAGGAGACCCGATAGGGAGAAAACTTATCGAAGGTAGAATAGTGAGAGCCGTAGCCAAAGATTTCCATTACCAATCTGGTAAATCAGAGATAGGTCCCATTTTGATTGATAATAAGATGGATCAGATTAGAAAACTCCAAGTAAAGTTTAGAGAAGGAGATAGAGAAGCAGTGATAGCTCAGGTAGAAAAGGTATGGGAAAGCTTTAATACGAATGGCAAATTTGAAATGGAAGAGGTTGAGGATTTCTTCGCAGATTCCTACAAGCGGGAAGAGACATTAGTGAGCATCTTCGACTTACTGACGGGACTACTGATGGTAGTGGCATTTTTAGGCCTGTTTGCTTTATCAACTTTTGAGAATCAATTGAGAGAAAAAGAGATGAGCATCCGTAAAGTATTAGGCGCTAGCTATTTAAGCCTGATTGGCGTTCTAAATAGAAAGTTCACGCTACTTATATTACTAGCCATTTTAATCTCTATCCCAGCAGCGTATCTGTTGATTAATGAATGGTTGGTTTCCTTCCCATACCGAATTGACAATGTAGTACCATATTTCGCCATGGCAGTCGGTTCCGTGCTGCTGTTGTCCGTTGTCATTTTAGGGGTACATAGTTACTTCAACACGCAGAAAAACCCCGCTAACGTACTTAGAAACGAATAAAAGGTAAACTCATGATACGCAACTATTTTTTAGTCACTTTCAGAAACATCGCGCGGCATAAAGGCTATTCGGCTATCAACATTACGGGTTTAGCACTCGGAATTGCTTGCTGTATGCTCATCTTTCTTTATGTCAAAGACGAACTGACTTACGACCGATATCAATCCAAGGTCGATAGGATCTATCGCATCGGTGCTGAGCTAGATTTCTTTGGCGGTATTAGCAATATTGCTGCCTCAAGTCCTGTGGAGGCTCCGGCTTATAAGGAGAGTATACCTGAAATTGAAGACTATGCGCGATTGGAGTCTGCCCAAGTAATCGTAAAAAAGGGAGAAGAATACATCGATCAGCATCAGACTGTCTTTAGTGACCCTTCACTCTTTAATATTTTTGACTTCGAAGCAATATCGGGAGAATTGTCAACAGCTTTAGATGAGCTGAATAGAGTCGTTATAACTGAAGAATTGGCCCAGAAGTATTTAGGAACCACTGATGCTGTAGGTAAGGAATTAACAATTCGCGTTAGAGGTAAAATTGAACAATACGTAGTGGGGGCGGTGATCGCCAACTTGCCAAAAAATTCATCGCTGGAGATCAAAATGATCCTTCCTTGGAAGAAGTTTGAAACGTTTCATACCTATCGTCCCAAGCCATGGACCTCCATTGGATTTACATCTTTTTTACTTTTTAGAGAAGGTGTTGACCCTGGAGCCATTGAGCATAAGTTCAAAGAAGTTCGGGATACTCAGAACCCTGGCGAAGATGGTGATTTCGCACGAAGGGTAAAGATCGTTTTACAACCAATGGAGAAGCTTCACCTTGACACTAGTCTAAGTGGAGGAGTGGGCTTGAAAGGAAGTAGCGACCCGACTTATTCTTATATACTGGGAGGTATTGCATTGCTGATCCTAATCCTGGCTTGTATCAATTTTGCTAACCTGTCAGTGGCTAGGTCACTTCCTAGGGCCAAGGAGATAGGGGTGCGCAAAGTGCTAGGTGCCAGAAAGAAGCAATTGAGTTTTCAGTTCCTGATAGAGGCATTTAGTATTTCGCTGATGGCATTTGTTATCGGACTGCTGATTGCAGAGCTTTTACTACCATTCTTTGGTAGACTGACAGAAAAGACATTTTCCAACAACGTTACCAGCGATTTGGGTTTGGTGATTGGTTGCTTTGCTCTAGTCATGCTTGCGGCATTTGTTGCCGGAAGCTACCCATCCTTTGTTATCTCAAGATTCTCCGTATTGAAGAGCCTTTCAGGGAAGGTGAAATTGAATGGAAAACAGTATGTCACTAAAGGGCTGGTACTATTTCAGTTTACAATAGCTGCTGTTCTTGTAGTGGGTACTATCGCCATGAACAAACAAATTGGTCATATGCTAAAGGTGGATTTGGGCTATGATGATCAAGACCTGGCCAAGCTTAGCCTTATTGGTAATAAGGACAAGGGTCAGGTGCTGAAAGACATGATTGCAAGGAACCCCAATATTCTCAAAATCGCTCTGACTGACGGTTATGGTGCCGGGACTAGTGTTGGGTATAAAGACAAGACAAGTTTTAGTATTTCAAACTCAATCGATGAGGATTACTTAGAAATATTGGGGCTTGAACTCATTGCAGGTCGTAAACTTAAAAGCAGTGATGATCAGTACATTTTTGGTGAAGATACATTGACTAATATCATTGTAAATCAAACATTTATCGAGGAGCTAGAAATTGAAGGAGACCCGATTGGAGCATTGATCACCGATGGTGATGATGATCCTTCAACCGCCACATACCAATATCGCGTTGTTGGTGTGGTCAGCGACTTCATATACGCAAGTGCTAAATCTGGAATGATGGGTATGATGATGCTCCCAAGTGGCCCTACTACTAAATTCAATGAGATATTGATTAAGTATCATCCAGATTATTTGACTGAACTTAAGGAAGAAATACAAGCTAATTGGAGAGAAGTAGAACCATACCAACCTATGTCGCTTGTATTTGTTGACGAGCAGAATAGAGAGGCATATGAAACGGAGAAGCGTTGGAAGTCTATTATCACGTCCTCCACTGTATTGGCCATCCTCATTTCTTGTCTAGGCTTGTTTGGCTTGGCCCATCTATCGGCTCAACAGCGCGCTAAAGAAGTTGGTGTTCGAAAAGTCCTTGGTGCTTCTGTGAAACGTTTGGTATTTATGCTGAACCTTACTTTTTCAAAGTTGGTATTGGCATCTCTGGTAGTTTCAACACCTATCGCATATTACCTGGTGAGTAATTGGCTTCAAAACTTTGAATATCAAATTCAATTAGATGTCATCATATTTCTTGTCCCAGCCTTGATCACCTTTGGGATTGCCAGTGCCACCATTTCTTTTCAGTCATTCAAGACCGCGAATGCAAACCCAGTCGATTCACTTAGAAACGAATAGTCATGATTAAGAATTATCTCAAAATAGCATTTAGAAATTTACTGAAGAATAAGCTCTATTCTTCTATAAATGTAGTTGGCTTATCGGTAGGTCTTGCGGCTTGCGTTCTAATTGTTCTCTTTGTTCGACATGAATTGAGTTTTGACAAGCACTTCAACAATTCAGAAGACATTTATAGGATTACTGGCGCTTATAATCAGGGAGGTAATGCCAAAACATATTCCGCTACCACAACTTACCCCTTACTGCCACTCCTAGAAGCCAATTTTCCTGAGATTAAAACATCTGCACGGATAGATAATTTTGCTGCCAACATTGAAATAGGTGATCGGATCATCTATCAAGACGAAATGCTTTTGGTGGACTCTACATTCTTTGATCTGTTCAACTTTAAAGCAATTTCTGGAGAGCTTTCCAATGTATTGAATGAACCCAATGCGATCGTATTGTCTGAGACAGCGGCAGTAACACTTTTCAATAAACTAGATGTTATCAATGAAGTAATTAGGATCCAAGAGATCGATTTCAAAGTAGCCGCTCTGGTCAAAGATTTGCCTGAAAGCACCCATTTTCAAGCCCAAGTGTTTATTCCAATGTCTACTGGCATTCAGTGGTATGGCGATTGGGTCCATATTTTATTCAATGGTACTAGTCACTACACCTATTTGCAACTTACGGCAGGTATGGATTCTGAAGCTTTTGCTCAGAGGATCAATACTTTCCTTAATGAAAACTACGAACAAGAGACACCTGCTGATTATTCTCTTCAACCGATTGAGTCCATTCACCTTGAATCTGATTTGGTAGGAGAACTTGGTGTAAATGGTAATAAAACAACGGTACTCATATTCATTGCTACGGCCATAGTCATTCTGCTGCTGGCTTGTATTAACTACATTAATCTCTCTATTGCTACAGCCTTTCAAAGAGGTACTGAAGTTGGGCTTAAGAAGGTCTTCGGTGCTAAACCTTTAGCTCAGGTAATCCAATTTCAAGTTGAATCTGCAATAGTTGCGTTGTTGGCTTGTATTGTCGCAGTCGTTTTAGTTGAATTTTCTTTGCCGTTCTTTAATCAGGTTACAGGAGGTAGTTTCGATTTTAACCTTCAGGAAGACATTCTCTTGTCCTTTACCATTTTTGCTTTGGCTTTGGTAATAGGCTTTGTTTCTGGCAGTTTTCCGGCCGTCTTTTTGCTGAAAATGAAAACTACAAATGCTTTAAGAGCAAGCACCCTTTCTAATGGCAAGAGCAAATTCAGTCTAAGAAATGCACTTGTGGTGTTTCAATTTTTCATTGCTGTTGTCCTTATCGCCTCTACACTGATTATTCTCAATCAGATCAAATTTCTGAGAAATGCTGATTTGGGTATCAACACCGAACAGGTGGTAGTGGTACCCATTGGCATCATCAATGATCAGTATGACTTGCTGCGACAGGAGTTAATGCGTGATGCTAATGTCATTAACATAACGGCTAGCAATAATCACCCTGCTAATCGTGTAGGGCATTGGAGGGGATATAATCCTGAAAATGCTGAAGAGCAAATCTCGGCACCCACTGTCATTATTTCACATGATTTCTTTGAAACCCTCGGTGCAGAAATGGCAGCCGGTAGAGCTTTCGATCGGTCGTTTGAAACCGACTATATGGAAGCTTATGTCATCAACGAAGCTGCGGCTGAATTTTTTGGTTTTGAAGAGCCCATCGGAGCTTCTTTAAGAGGGAGCGCTTATACCGGATCACAGTGGTCTCAAAAGAATGCCAAAGTGATCGGAGTAGTAAAGGACTTTCATTTTGCTTCCCTGCATAGTGAAATTAGGCCCACAGTTTTCTCACTGAATTCAGAGGCCACATGGGGCTTAAACTTTATGAGTATTCGTATCGCACCAGGTGACTTACAAAACACCATTGCTAAGATTGAGGATACATGGCATCAGTTTGCTGGAGCACTTCCATTTGATTTTACGTTTCTGGATGAAGATGTTAATCAACACTATCAGGCAGAGGATCGCTTTTTAAAGGTCTTTACGAGTTTTTCATTCTTGTCGATAATCATCGGGTGTCTAGGTCTTTTTGGTCTTACTGCCTTTATGATGAAACAACGTACCAAGGAGATAGGCATCAGAAAAGTACTTGGTGCAGAAGTCTTTGGTTTAGTAAATACACTTTCGAAAGACTTTTTAAAGCTTGTCTTGGTAGCTAATGTATTGGGTTGGCCTTTGGCTTACTATTTAATGGATAGGTGGCTTCAAAACTTCGCTTATTCCAATGGTATTTCCTGGAAGGTATTTTTCTGGACGGGTCTTGGTGCTGTTGTCATAGCTTTTATCTCAGTCGCTTATCACGCGATAAGAACTGCTCGTATGAATCCTGTTAACTCTATTCGCTACGAATAATAAACTTAAATCAGATGCTCAGAACTAACTTCAAAATTGCTGTAAGAAAACTCTTAAATAAGAGAGAGTTTACCTTGATCAATGTACTTGGTCTATCTGTAGGACTGACAACAAGTTTATTGATTTTTCTATGGGTGAATGATGAGGTCAATTTTGACAAATTTCATGATAACTCAGACCGAGTCTTCGGAGTTTGGGCACATGATTATCGGGATAATGGAGACATAGAGACTCAAAATCGACAGAATGGTCTTATCAAGAACTTGATGGATAGTGACTTTCCAGAAGTAGAGCGATCCACTAGGGTAGATAGCCGAGAGCACCAGTTGGCAGTCGGTGATCGGAAGTTCAAACGATTAGGAATAATGGTGGATGAAGAATTCTTCCAGATGTTCAACTTTCCATTTGTCGAGGGGGAGTTAGAAGAGAATAGTTTGGCTACTTATGGTGATGTGGTTTTGACCGAGAGCATGGCCATCAAACTCTTTGACAAGACGAACGTAGTCGGTGAGTTGATAAAAATCGATAATACCCGAGACGGAATTGTACGCGGGGTGGTAGAAGATCCTCCTGAGAACAGCCAGTTTCAATTTGACTTTGTCCTGTCTATGGAAAACTGGACGAAAAGAAACAGTTGGATCATGCGATGGGGCAATTCTGGAATCTTCACCTACATTCAGTTAAAAGAAAATGCTTCTCCATTAGCCTTGGAGGAAAAGATTGAAGGCTTAATTAGGGAAAACCAAGAAGGAAATACAAAGTCGCTTTTCTTAAAACCATTCGATGACATCTATCTGAAGAGCAGTTATGAAGGAGGTGAAGAAGCAGGTGGCAGAATAGAATATGTAAGACTGTTTACGCTCATAGGTATATTTATCGTATTCATAGCCTGCATCAATTTCATCAATCTTTCGGTTGCTGATGCTTTTAAAAGAGCGAAAGAAGTTGGAGTGAGGAAAGTCTCAGGGGCCAATCGCCTGACACTCATCAAACAATTTTTGACGGAATCCAGCTTGATTGTTGTTTTGTCAGTAGTCATAGCCGTCATTTTTATCGAGATCGCTTTAGGTCCTTTTAATACGTTGACTGGAAAAGAAGTAAGTCTTAACTGGCTAGATGCCAATTTGCTAGCCTTGGTGGGAGGCTTGGGGATCTTCACAGTTCTCGTTTCTGGACTCTACCCAGCCTTTGTGTTATCAAGTTTTAATGTTGTAAAGGCACTCAAGGGAAAGGTAGATGCAAAAGGAACAACCAGATCAGGAGGCTACTTCAGGAAAGGGTTGGTGGTTTTTCAATTCGTTATTTCCGGTTTTCTAATCTTTGCCACGCTCATTATTAATGGTCAGGTGGAGTACATCTTCGAAAACCAAAGAAATGTAGACAAAGAGGGTGTCATTATGCTTCAAAATGATGGTGCCCTACTGGAGAAATATGAGAGTTTCCGGTCTGAATTACTAAAAGATCCTAGCATACAGTCAGTAACTGTGGTTGGACACGCACCAGTGAACGTAGAGGCCAGCACAGGGGACTTTCATTGGGAAGGGAAAGATCCATTAAGAGATAAAACGAGCTTTAATGTGCTCTTCACCGAACAGGACTTTGTTCCAACAATGAACCTGAAGATAGTCGCTGGTCGCAACTTCTCAAGAGAGATTGAATCAGATGTTTCTACTGTATTGGTAAACGAGGCAACTGTAAGAGGAATGAATGTCGATAACCCTGTGGGTATGGCTGTTAAGTTTTGGGGCAATGATGTAAAGATTATTGGAGTGGTCGAAGATTTTCACTCGGGTTCTGTTTACGATGAGATCGAGCCTCTGATTATTTTGAATTATGCTGAGAATAGTGATTATGTAACGATAAAAGCAGCTCGAGGTCAGGAACAACGTGCCATAGACGTACTTAAGGAAGCGTATAAAGCCTTTATGCCTGGTTACCTCTTCGACTATAAATTCTTATCCGAAGCGCACGAGGCCATGTATAAAAGTGAGCTTCTAATTAAGGATCTGGCTAAAGTATTTGGTCTGATTGCGATTGTTATCTCTTGTTTAGGCCTTTATGGTCTTACTTCTATAAATGCGCAAAGAGGAATTAAGGAAATTGGTGTTAGAAAGGTGCTTGGAGCCAGTGTTTGGCAGATTCTGTTGGGCTTTTCAAGGCAGTCTTTGGTACTTCCTGTACTTGCTTTGGTACTCATGGCACCATTGGCCTATTATACCATGGATTCTTGGTTGCAAGACTTTCAATATCACATTGATATCTTGCCCGGAAACCTGGCAGGTGTAGTGATTGTTTCACTGCTCATTGCATGGTTGACCGTTTCAATTATAGCCTATAAGGCCGCAAGGACAAATCCAGTAAACTCACTTAGAAACGAATAAGGCTTGGCTATGTTAAAAAGTTATTTTAAAACGGCTATTCGCAACCTTATTAGAAACAAGGCTTATGCTGTAATTAATGTTTTTGGCCTGGCCATTGGTGTTGCTGGATGTTTACTCATTAGCATGTTTGTAAAGGATGAGTTAACCTATGATAGTTGGCATCGCAACAAGGAGAACATATATAGGATTACTACGGTCTCAACTTTTCAAGACAAGCAAAATGTGATGCAGGCCACTTCTTATGTGGAAGCGAATATTTTCAAACAGCAGATTCCGGAAATTAAGTCTTTCGCTCGCTTAAGAGGTGAGGGAGCCACCGTAAATATTGGCTCGGATTACTTTGATGAGAAAAGGTTAAAGTTTGCGGATAGAGCGCTCTTCGAGATATTCGATTTCAAGTTGATACAAGGTGCCTTTGATGAGCAACTCGATGGACTTGAATCTGTTTTGTTGACTGCAAGTGCTTCAGTAAAATACTTTGGGAACACAGCCTCAGTAGGAAAGGTGCTGAGAGTTGATGTGGGAAAGGGATTTGAGGACTTTATAGTTAATGCAGTAATTGAAGATCACCCTTCTAATTCTAGTTTTAGTTTTGATATGATCATGTCATGGCCAAAACTTGAATCTATCAAGGATAAATGGTCAATGAACCTGTGGGTAATTACCCCAGCAGTGAGTTATGTTTTGTTGGATGAAAAAGCAGATATCCCGGCTGTCATTGATAAAATGCAGGCTATACGAATTGCACAAAATCCTGGTGATGAAAATAGTATGGAGGCCAGAGCGAGAAGCAATTCCAATGGATTGCTACCCTTAAAAGATATCCATTTTGATGGGAGCAGGGGAAAAAATAGTATCAGTCAGTCCTATATCCTCTCAGGCATTGCCATACTCATCGTAATCATTGCCTGCTTTAACTTTGCCAATTTGACTTTTGCCAACTCAATTAATAGAGCTAAGGAGGTTGGTGTCAGGAAAACAGTGGGTGCTGACAAAAAGCAGCTTGTAACACAATTCCTTTTTGAGGCATTGATTATATGTTGCTTTGCCTTTGTAGTGGGAATTATACTAGCGGAATTAGCACTCCCAACCTTTGAATCCATAATTGAAAAGGAGTTTAATAGAGGACTTATTCAAGACAAGGCTATCCTGGCCATGTGCTTTTTAAGCGTGCTGTTTGCCTCAGTATTGTCTGTTATGTATCCTTCTGTTTTCTTGTCTAGATTGAAAGTATCGAGAGTTTTTAGAGGAGGAGTCAGTGTGGGAAACAGACGTTTGCTCACTAAGTCTTTGGTTACTTTCCAGTTTCTGGTAGCTATAACATTCATAATTGTGACTGTAGGAATTAATAAACAGCATAACTATCTGATGGATAAAGACAAAGGATATAATGATGAAAACCTCATTAAGCTTCGTATTCCTCAAGGTAACTCGAAATTGAACTTTGACAGGCTTAAGAATGAGCTAATTCAAAATCCAAATGTACGCTCTATAGGTGCCGTGGGAGAGCTGAATGAGGGAATAAATATTGCAGGCCCAGGTGGAGAGGCATCAATGGTTATCATGAGCAATGCTGATCCTGATTACATCAAAACCTTAGAGATAGAATTATCAGAAGGTCGCTCTTTTGATCGAAATGATGTGGTAAAACCGAACGAGAATGAGCCATCGGTTGCGGTAATCGTTAATAGATCAGTAGTAGAAGCCCTTGGTTTGGAGGCACCAATCGGAAAGACTTTGGATGAAGGGAAGTATCGTATTGTGGGCTTGATAGAGGATTATCAGTTATTCTCAGCAAAGTCAGTTATGAATTCAGTGATGCTGACTGCAGAGTCTCATCCTGGAAGACGATACCTTACAAATAATGTATTTATTAAGTATCAAGAAGGTAAGTTATCTGAGGTCTTACCTGATATAGAGTCAGCTTGGAAGAGGATATTACCCTATACGCCTTTTTCCGTGACTTATGTAGATACTTACAACCAAAACCTTTACAAAAAGGAAGCAGTTTGGGCCAAGACGCTCAATTATTCCTCAATGTTGGCCATTGCAGTAGCCATAATGGGCTTATTGGGTTTGGTAAGCTTTTCTACTGCTCAAAGACGTAGAGAAATTAGTATAAGAAAAGTACTGGGTGCCCCAGCAACTCATTTGTTGCTTTTACTCAATCAAGGCTTTACAATTTTACTTGCATTGTCAATTGTCATCTCATTGCCTATTTCATATTATATCATACAATCTTTCTTGGATGATTATATAAACCGCATAGAAATTACTTTTTGGTTGTTTGCTCTACCCATAGGAGCAACATTTTTAATCGCCTGGATGACGGTATCTTCTATCACCATCAGGTCAGTTGTTAGAAACCCTATAATCGATTTACACCATGAATAAGTATATCAAAAGTGCCTATCGTAACCTGATCAAAAGGAAGCTGTTTTCTTTCGTCAACATTATCAGCCTGACTTTTGGCTTAGTCTGTGCCTTGTTCATCGGTACTTATGTCATTTATGAATTTAGTTATGACAAGGAAATCGATGATGTTGAAAGAATATACCGTGTGAATAGCGTCTGGAAGGAGAATCAGGTCGGAGTGATTGTTCAAACTGCCATTAAACCCTATATGGACAAAAATATGGGCCAAGTGGAGATGTCTACTCGTGTGCAGCGTACCGGCCCTTTTGTTTTTAAGGTAGGAGACATCGTAATCCGTGAAAGAAATGGGTATTATGCTGATCCTGAAGTCTTTGAAATTCTTGACTTTGACTTCACTTTGGGTGTAAAGGAAAATGCCTTGAAGGAAATTAGGACAATTGCCATTTCTGAAAGCTTTGCCAAAAAATACTTCGGTGATAAAAACCCCTTAGGCCAACAAATTCTAACGGATGAAGATATTGATGGACAGCGACTAGGACTTACCGTAGCAGGGGTATTCGAAGATATTCCTGCTAATAGACATTTCAGACCCGATTACTTGATCAGTATTGATATAATAAGAGCCTTTCAAAGTAGACCAATAGATCAAGAATGGGGTAATTCGAATTGCTTTACTTACGTCAAGCTTCTTCCAGGTGTCATGGCAGATCAAATCAATAGTCAGATCGCCAATATTGTGGTTGAAAATAGCGAGTATGACATGACAGGTTATGCTTTAAGACTTCAGGCAGTAAGCGATATACATATGCAGGATTTTGTGCCTTTCGGAGATATTCCTGGTCAGGTTAGTAAACAAAATATGTTGATTTTGGCTGGCATAGGTTCCTTAATTGTGCTTTTGGTTTGTATCAACTTTTTCAACATGTCGACAGCAAGGTCATTGGAGCGGGCAAAAGAAATTGGAGTTCGAAAGTCCATTGGAGCAAGCCGATCCAATGTTATGGTTCAGTTTATGACTGAATCGGCCTTGCAGGTTACCGTAGGGATGGTTTTGAGTATAATCCTGTTCGAAGTATTGGGGGATTTGTTGGCTGAATTCACAGGCTTGAGCTTTAATATAGGCACTATGGTTGAATCACTAGGCTACCTGAACTTTAGCCTTTTCATCCTATCGCTGTGGGTTGTTTTGGTGATTGGATCAGGCTTTTATCCTTCACTCGTGATCTCCAAGTTTAAACCCGTGGACTCCCTGAAGGGGAAAGTGAACATAGGGAGGTCAAGTGTGAGTGTAAGAAAGGTGCTGCTCATATTACAGTTTACTATCACTTTGACCATTGGGGTAGTAGCAGTAGTCGTTTACAGTCAAGTGAAGTACATGCAGGCCAAGGACCCTGGCTTTGAACGGGACGCGATGGTTTCGGTTGATTTATTCGATGATGGCCTAAAATCAACCTTTGTTGAGGCCCTAAATAAAAACCCTCTGATCGAAGCCGTAACCTTCAGTGATAGCAATGTGATCAGAATATTTAACTCTAGTAGAGGCTATCGTTGGGAGGGGAAATCGGAAGAGGAGGACATCACAATCTATCATATGAGTATTGATGAAAATTTCATTCCTTCCATGAATGTATCACTTATCGAAGGCCGTAATTTTGATTTTGATTTAACTACTGACAAGGACGCAGTTATACTAAATCAAGCGGCTGCCAAGCTAATGGGCATTGAATCTCTGGAAGCCTCACCAAAGGTTACAAGAGGTAGCGGTGAGTATGAAAAGCAGCTCAACGTGATTGGCATTGTAAAGAACTTTCAGACGGGTACACTAAGAGAGAAGGACAAGCCGGTGCTGATGTACCAAAATCCCAATAGACTTTTTAGAGCGTATATTAAACTCTCGGATAACAGAAGGGCAGATGCCATTGCGGATATTGAAAGTGTTTGGAATTCACTAGTGTCAGATCAGCCTTTTGAATATCAGTCACTCGCCGAGGGTTATGACAGAATTTTGGCCAAAGACAGAGCCTCAGGGAATACACTGCTGTTTTTTACTGTGGTGAGCGTAGCCATCTCATTTTTTGGCCTCTTTGGAATGACTAGCCTGAATATCCAATCTAGAATGAAGGAGTTGGGCATTCGGAAAATTCTTGGTGCACATTATAGAGATATTTTTGCAGCCGTTTCGAAGCAGTTTCAATATACCATGCTGACGGCCCTGGTCTTGGGTGTACCACTGGCTTGGTATCTGGGGAGTGAGTGGCTGAATGGTTTTGCACATAGAATTAATATTACCACTGTCATTCCATTATTTGTGGTAGTGGGAATGACATGCATAGGACTAATCACCATTTATTTCTGTACTCAAAAATTCACCAGAATTAATCCTGTTCAAACCTTAAGAGAGCAATAGAAATGTTGGGGATATACTTCAAAACAGCCATTAGAAATCTAGTAAAGAGGAGATTTATCACACTCATCAATTTGACCGGATTGTCGATCAGCCTAGCCTTGTTTGTAATGATAGGCCTGTACATTGAATTCGAAACAGGATTTGATTCATTTCATTCAAAGAAGGACAGTATCTATCTGTTAACCAAGTCATTAAAGAGTTCTTCAGGTACCTCATTATTGGGAGAAGTGAACTATCCTGAAGGACCACTTATCGCTGAAGATTTCCCCCAGGTGAAACAGGCAGTGAGGCTATATAAATCAGATAACTCCCTAACAAGAAGTGGTGATCAAATCTTTATGGAGAACGACTTCATCTTCGCTGATGAAAATTTCTTTGAAGTTTTTGATTTTGAACTACTATCTGGTTCAGCCGAAGGTTTTCGCAGTCAATTGGATAAGATCTTGATTACTGAAGAAACTGCATTAAAGTACTTTGGTACGACCGATGCAATAGGAAAGTTAATCACCGTTACTGAGCAATATTGGAACGTTACCAATGATTTTGAAGTATCTGGGGTACTGAAAAACCTCCCTTCGAACTCACATATTCAGCTTGATTTTCTGGCGCCAATGAAGGCCTTTGAAAGCCTTACTGGTTTCCAGAAGGGGCAAACCCCGGTTTGGTTTTGGGGATGGAATGCTTTTATGGTGTATCTGGAGCTCAATGAACAAGAAACAAAAGCTTCTTTTGAGAACCGCTTAGATGAGTTTAGGGTTAGTCGATACCCTGAAGTAATCCGTGACGTATCCGATTTGAGTCTGACACCTCTCAAGGATGTTTATCTAAGAACAGACATCGCCAATGGCTTTGAAGTAGTCGGAAACCCATCGGGAATAAAAGTACTATCAGGTATTGCGCTCTTTATTCTAATCATTGCCTGTATCAATTTTATTAACCTGACCACAGCTAGGTCTTCACTTTACGCTAAAGAGGTAGGAGTCAAGAAGGTATTAGGGGCTAAGCGGGTACAGCTTTTTACACAATTTATTACCGAGTCAGTTTTGCTAACATTGACTTCGGTGGTTTTGGCAACAGTGCTGGTAGAGTCTCTGGGACCGCTCTTTGAAAGTGCCGTTGGAAAACAGTTATCGTTTGATTTGTTATCTGTCAAGGGTTTAGGCAAACTTGCTCTAGTGACTCTCATTATTGGCCTATTAGCAGGTGCTTATCCGGCCTTAGTTCTATCTGGTTTCAAACCCCTGATGGCCTTAAAGGGAGAACAAGCACAGTTAAAGGGCAGATTTTCCCTAAGAAAAGTACTGGTAGTCTTTCAGTTTACTGTCTCTGTATTGCTGGTTTTGGGTTCAATGGTCATTTACAAACAGTTGATGTTTGTTTCTAAAAAGGACCTAGGTTTCGATCAAGAGCAAATGATGTACATGGAAATGCCATCAGGTGTTACCACTGCAAACCTACAGAAGTACGGGCTCATGCAAAACAGACTGAGAAACCTGAATGGTATTGAAGGAGTGACCTCAACAGAACAAAGACCTGGCGTATTTGTCAGTAATTCATTCATTGTCCCTGAAGGAAAGACCCTTGAAGATCAAATTCGAATGCCCCTGATGTTTGTCGATGATCATTTCTTTGAGACATTCGATATTCAATTATTAGAAGGAGAGGTAGGCTCTTATCAAAGTGGCGCCCCTATCCGATATTTCGTCAATCAGAGTGCCATCCAGGCCTTTGGTTGGGACCCTAAGGAGGTAATTGGTAAGCAGATGGACAAACCAACCACGACAGGAACTCAATATGGCGGATTAGTTCAGGGGATTATTCCTGATTTTAACTTTGAGTCACTTTACAACCCGATTTCTCCGTTAATTATTGGAATTTATCCGAATGCATTGGCTTCTGGTCGTTGGAATGTTTTTCTCAAGACCAATACACAGGACTACAAGCAGTTAACAGAGAATATAAAGGGGGTTTTCAGTGAGTTTTATCCAGATAGACCTTTCAATATTTCATTTCTAGATCAATCCATTCGTCAGCAGTACACTGCACAGACGAATTTGCTAAAGATTTTACCCTTGTTAACAGGCTTCGCCTTATTTATTGCTTGCCTTGGATTGTTTGGTTTGGCTTCATTCGTAGTGGAACGCAGAACCAAAGAGGTGGGTATTAGGAAGGTTCTCGGTGCTTCAGTACAGCGTATTGTTGTGCTGATCTCAAGTGATTTCATTCAATTGCTGGTCATCGCAAATCTAGTCGCCTGGCCACTGGCCTATATCTATTTGAAGTCATGGCTAGCGGATTTTAGTTATCGAATAGGTTTGAATTGGACACTCTTTCTCACTTCCGGCCTTATCGTGATGATCATCGCGTTATTGACGGTAGGTGCTAAGGTTGCTAAAGGTGCAAAGTCTAATCCCGTTGACTCATTACGTTGTGAATAATTGAATCTTCTAGTCTTAGACAGTCGAATAGTATGGCACTTTTCCAACACTATATCAAATCAGCCCTGAAAAACTTCAAGAGGGACAAGTGGTATACCGGCTTGATGGTAATGTCATTGGCTACGGGTATGTTTTGCTTTCTTTTGGCTGCTATATATGTTAGTTACGAATTCTCCAGAAACTCGAATCATGAATTTGCCGACCGTGTTTATCAAATAACACTGAGGTTAGGAAACTCTGGGAGACATGTGATGACGCCTGTAAATTTTGGGGAAAAGCTCCAGGAATGGAATCCAAATATTGAGGCAGTCAGTATCCTGGATAGGGGTGATTCAGAGTATCTAAGTGCTAATGGTGAGAAATTTGTTTACGCTGATCTCGCATTTTATGGGACTCCAAGTTTCTTCCAGGTATTTACCTTTCCTTTAAAATATGGGAATGAGGCGGAGGCCCTGTCCAAGCCTAAGGACGTGGTAATCTCTGCCGAGTTGTCTCAAAGGTTATTTCCTGATATCAATCCCGTTGGTAAAGACCTCATCGTTCATGAGAAGGGGACTTTTCAAATTGCAGGGGTACTTGCTCCAGTCTCAAAACTGTCTCTCATGAAGCCTGAACTTATTTTTTCGAACTTTCAACGCTACGTTGAACGCCCAAGGGGAGATAGGACAACGGCTTTTTTTACGCATGTGAAGTTGAATCAACCAATTGATCAGAGTGTTTTAGAGGCTGACCTGTATGAACAGTTTAAGCGCATATATGATGAGGAAAGAATAACAGGTGTAAACTCTGAAAGGCTCTCGGACGAGTATTGGGGTTACTCTCATTATAACTATGGTGCTCAATTTGACTCTTTAATCCGTAACGATAAAGTTATGGTCAGACGGGTAGGCTATGCTGCCATAGCCGTTTTGCTTTGCTCGTTTGTAGGTTATCTATCTATTGCATTAAGCAGGTCCTTGAAAAGAGTCAAGGAGATTGGCGTAAGAAAGGTGAATGGTGCATTAAAATCAGATATTAAGAAACAACTGCTTTTGGAGTCAATGATCAATTCATTATTGGCTCTAGTCATTACTATTGTTGGGCTTGAACTTACTCAGACTTACTTCTCTAGTCTTTTTCAAGTGCCCATCTCTATAGAGCTGGTACAGTCTGAATTACTCATTTTTCTGATCGCATTCACCTTGTTTACAGGTCTTTTGGCTGGGGCGTACCCTGCATTTGTCGTTTCAAGACTGAACCCAGTCGTTGTCTTATCTGGCTTTTCCAGTCCCACTGGAAGTGGGTTTAAGGTCAAAAGAGCCTTATTGATATCACAGTTTGCTATTACCTCAATTCTGGTTTTTACCGTATTCATTCAGAGATTACAGGTGACCAAAATGATGGATTTCGATTATGGAATGGACAAAGGTGGTATTGTAAGTTTTGAGGTCGATAATGAATCGATGGGTGAGAACTATCTGGCCATTTTGGATAAAATTAGTCAGTTTAAGGAAGTTGAGACCGTTTCTGGTGGGCCCTTTCCATTCAACTTTGACGGTTTTTCCAAGCTGAAGTATGTCCAAGGCGACACGCTTATCGAAGCTTCCTTCCCTCGGGTTTATGTGACCCCCAACTTCTTTAAAACGCTGAGTATTCCAATTATCGCAGGACAGAGTTTCGAACAAATCGAAAGAATTCCCTTGAACAAAGCATGCATTGTCAACGAAGCTTTCATTCAAGAAGTAGAGGGTATAAAGACCGGGTCGGTCATGGAATATGGAGGTGAGGTCTTGACAGTAGTTGGAATTGCCAAGAACTATTCAGATTGGGGAGTGAGTAACCCAGAAGCAGACCCACGAGTCTTTTTGCCTACTGAGGAAGCGAAATTCAATAGTATCTTGTTGAAGGTCAGCAAAGGAGAGGAGGCAAGTATTGTGGCTAAGATGGAGGAAGTTTGGCGTACTTACGATCCTATTTTACAGCCGGTGGTAGAGGACTTAGGAGAGAAGGAGGATGGTAGTGTTACTAATCTTCGAAAAGTGTCGATGATTTATGGCTATCTCGCCTTTGCGGTATTGGTGCTATCTATGATGAACCTTTTGGGCGTGGTGATTATACATGGAGAAACACAGTTAAAATCAATTGGCATAAGACGAGTTCTAGGAGCCGAAACCATTGAACTATTCAAAAGAACTTCTGCACCTTTTGTAGGGGCGATGCTGCTTGGACTGACCATTGGCTTGCCCATCGCATATTGGCTTATGCAAACTTATCTGAATGATTTTGCGGTCCGTATGAACCTTCATTTAGGCCATATTTTAGTTATCGCCTTTATTATGGTAGTAGTCCTTTTCTTGGTCAGCAGTGCACACTTGATTAAAGTAAGCAAGGTTAACCCTGTTGATATTCTAAGGGAGTAGGAACTATAGCATCTGGTTAAAATCCAAGGCCTTCTCTATCCAAAAATCAAGATCTTCATCCGTATCAAAACCTTCAGGATCGATAAATAGAAAACCTCGCATCACCGTTCCTGTGAAATCCATTTTTCGACTTCCCTTTGTGTTCAGGAGGTCTTCGTAAGGAAGTTTTCCGACCCTCACCATGAGTCTGTCTTGCTGCGTACGTTTGTCAATGTCAACGCCAACACACATTTTGTTATTTACCATAAAGATCAGCCCACCCATCATCTTCTTTTCAATCACAAGTCCAGCATTACTGAGTCTCTGACGTACTCTATCTGCTAAAAAATCGCTATAAGCCATAGTTATTCAATCTACTTAAGACTAAGACGATTTTAAAACTGATAGGGGACAAAATTATTTAGTCTAAAAGACTTTGAAGCACTGCATAATATCTATCTGCCACAATTTTAGCACCAGCCTGATTATAATGAACATCATCAGCCATGTAGTCGTCAGACCAGTTGGGTTGCATGTTAACGATAATCACCTGAGAAGTGCTTGTCGATTTATCTGGTCCGACAAGTGCAATCGCTTCGTTGAAGTCATTAAAAAGTCGGGTAGTGGTTGTATTCATGATGTTGGATCTGCCTGGAGCGATTTGCTCCAGAACTATTGTGATATTTCCATTCTCTGACTGGAGCCTATCAATAATCTGATTAATGTTTTGAATCGCGGCACCTACAGTGACTCCTCCCAATAAATCATTGCCCCCGATGCCCAACAGTGCAATGTCCGGTCGACCTGTTGATAATGCGGTATTTAAAGTCGAGAGCACATCACTAGTGGTAAAGCCACCAACACCTGCATGATCGAAGTCGAAATTCTTACCCATGAATTGAGGGTAAGAAGCCTCATCTGAGATTGGGCCTATGAAATTAGCTGTTTTGTTACTGCTGATAATGTTTTTCCAAAGCTCGTATCGATAACTCTCAAATTCAGGGCGAGCACCTTCCACCCTCGAATCGCCCAAGGGTAAGATTTTGGTACCATCATTATTGATATTAGGAGGTGTGGTACCCTCAGAGTTACTGCAATTGAGCGTGATAAGGGCAAACAAGACTATGCTGAGTGCCCACTTTATTTTCTTAATATTGGTCATGGTCTATCTTGTTTCCTTTGAATACAGTTTAAACCAGGTTTCCCTACCCTCCAAGTATGTGTTTCACGGTAGCTTCAATTCTGCATTATGAGAGGCGATTAAGTGCAGATGTTCTTCTATTTGGAATTGGTCTTGATCGAATTTCTTGCTTCTCGATTTTGCCTGTTCCTGCCTAGTAATACTTCGAACAAAACGTCTGACACTTTCTTCAGAGTCCAGGATAAGACCAGGAATCGGAACACTTTTGCCATTGTCATCTTTAGCCACCATGGTAAAGTAGGATGAGTTACAATGTTTGACTTCTCCCGTTTTTATGTTCTCAGACTCTACTCTTAAACCGACCACCATCGAAGTGCGACCAGTGTAATTGATAGAAGCCTTTAAGCTTACCAATTCACCTACCTGAATAGGATGGAGAAAGTCCACACGATTGACAGAGGCAGTGACACAATACTGCCCCGAATGCTTAGAAGCACAAGCAAAAGCAACCTGATCCATCAGGTTAAGTATATGACCACCATGGATTTTGCCACTGAAATTGGAGTGAGATGGAAGCATAAGTTCCACCATTTTTATTTGAGAGGATGCTATGGTTTTGTAGTTCTTCATTGCTTTCTTCGTTTAGCGAACTTGGTAGCTGGTTCTTTAGTCGGATCATCCGGCCAGACATGCTTGGCGTAACGTCTTTTCAGCTCCTTTTTGACTTCAAAATAGGTGTCTGCCCAGAAGTTCTTTAAGTCAGAAGTAATTTGTACAGGTTTGTAACCCGGAGAGAGCAGGTGCATTAAGACATTCTGTCTGCCGTCATTGATTTTGGGTGTCTCGGCCAAACCGAAAACCTCTTGAATTCGCACCGCAAGCACTGGTGGTTCTCCATTGTCTCGGTACATCAGCTTGATATTGGAGCCACTTGGTACTTCCATTTTCGGTGGTGCGAGCTTGTCTAATAACTGTTGTTGTTCAAAGCTTAAACTGTGCTGGAGTACGTCCTTCAAATTGATTCTTTTTAAATCATCAGGTTTCTTGACATGGTTTAAATAAGGACTGAGCCATTCTCCGCTTGTGGTTAACAAACTTGTTGTGCTGACTTCAGGCCACCCTTGGTTGGGGTTCCACCTTCTAAGGCTAATGACTCGGTTCTGCCATTGTTCTACCTCTTCGTTAAAGTCTAACAGGCGTTCACCCTCTTTCTTAATGGCTTCTATAATTGCTGATACCAAATGGCTTGGATCGGGGTCGGGTAGAGGAGTGCTTTTTAAGATGATACTTCCAATGCATAAGTTGAGATTGGCCAGCAAACCACCATCCTCACTGTCCCAGGTAATAACCTCTTTTTCCTTTACCAAGGGAGCAAGGTCTCTTGGGTTCAGAGGTGAAGCCATATGGATTTTACCCATTCCATCTCGGGCATCCACATGACAAATAGCTAACCAGGGTTCTGCGGCCAAATCTTCGCGGTGACCAGCCATGGCATAACGACCGTTAGATAACTGAAACTGGGCATTGTTACCGGGCCTGGCAAAGGCTATTCGTTCTGGATAGGCATGGGTGAGCAGTACTCCTGTCTCATATGGATCAATGGGATCATTGTCTTCGCTTATGTCGAAGAGCTTACGGTATTGACTGGCAATTTTTTCGATTCTTCCCAACTTCCTACCATCCCTTTGCTCTCTACGGTGTACTCTTAGTGCTTCTATTCTGGTATTCAAATCAATACCAGCTTCTCGACCTAGTGGATCTCTTTCTTCTAGCAAAGCAGCGATGTCAGTGGCCAGCCCGAGTTGATCATCTTCGTCAGCCAATAAGAGCATATGGGCAATTCTCGGATGGCAAGGGAGCTTGAGCATTCTTTTACCATGTTCGGTGATCCTTCCGTTCTCCAGGGCCTCCAGTTGATGCAGAAGGTCGGTCGCCTGCATTAAAGGACCCTTTGGCGGAGGTGTCAGCCAGGTCATCTGCTGAATATCGACAATACCCCATTGAGCCATGTCCAGTACCAATGAAGCCAAGTCCGTCTCCATGATTTCGGGTACAATATGATCGGACAAGCGCTGATGGGTTACCTTGGACCACATGCGATAGCAATGGCCCGGACTCAACCTTCCAGCACGTCCGGCACGCTGATCTGCCGAGTCTCTGGATATGCGCACTGTCTCAAGACGAGACAGCCCTGAGTTCGGGTCGAACTTAGAAGTACGTCCAAAACCACTGTCTACTACTACTTTAATGCCTTCAATGGTCAAACTGGTCTCTGCGATGGAAGTCGCAAGGACTACTTTTCTTCTTCCGGCTCTATCAGGCATTATGGCCGCTATCTGCTGTCTTTGTGGTAACGCCCCATAGAGTTGATGGATTTGAAAACCTCTGAGTTCTTTTTTTAGAATGTCCGCTGTGTTTCTGATTTCTCTCTGCCCAGGAAGGAAAACCAGAACGTCACCTTCATGTTTTTTTGTAGCAGAAACGACCGTTTTGGCACACAGCTCAGGCATTAAGAACTCATCGATATCTCCTGCATGGTTAACATCTACTGGGTACTGACGTCCCTTACTGACCACAGCGGGGGCATTAAGTAGTGAGGTTAGCTGTGGCATGTTCAGGGTGGCTGACATGATCATAATCCTTAGGTCAGGACGTAAGACCTGTTGTGCTTCTCGGCATAGGGCTAGAGCCACGTCTGCATGGATGCTGCGTTCATGAAACTCATCAAAAATGACCATAGCTACATTTTCCAGTGCATTGTCACTTTGAATCATACGGGTGAGAATGCCTTCGGTCAAAACTTCAATTTTCGTTTCGTCAGAGGTCTTGTTATCAAAGCGAATGCGATATCCAACGGTTTTGCCAACAGGTTCACCTAGAAAATAGGCCATGCGTTCAGCGATTGTTCGTGCCGCCAATCGTCTGGGTTCAAGCATTAGAATCTTCTTTCCTTCAAGCCAGGGTGAGTTCAATAGGGCAAGAGGTAGCAGTGTACTCTTACCCGCACCTGGTGGTGCATTGACTACCAGACTGTTTTGAGCGTTTAGCTGAGATTGAACTTCATCAATGATCTCAACTACAGGAAGGTCTATAGACTTTGGGTCGAATGCCATTGTGGCGAAGATAGGGCAAGGCGCCAATATATTATTGATAGAACTAATAAAGATTAGGAACAATTTAGTGGATCAGTTTGTATGTTTGTCAAAGAGAAAAATCCACTATGCTTTACGTTATTTCGCCCGCTAAAACTTTAGATTTTGAAACTCCTTGCGACAAGGAGAAGTCTTATCCACGCTTTCAAAAGGAAACCCTTGAATTAATAGGTGTTCTAAAAGAGAAGAGCCCTGAGGAGATTCAAGGATTAATGAGTTTAAGCGAGAATCTGGCCGAACTGAACGTGCACAGGTATAACAAGTTTGCCAAGGGAAAAAATACAAAAAGAGCCAAACAGGCAGTTTATGCCTTCAAAGGTGATGTTTACGTAGGGCTAGAAGCGGAAGAGCTTTCAAATGAGGAGATTCTATATGCCCAAGATCATTTGAGAATTCTATCCGGTCTATATGGACTATTGAGACCTTTGGATTTAATACAGCCTTATCGTTTGGAAATGGGTACAAGATTGGCATTTGATGACTACAAAACCCTTTATAATTACTGGGCAGATAAGATAGTTGCTCAAGTGAATCGTGACTTGAAGCGGCAAGGGGATAAGATTCTCATTAACCTGGCTTCACAGGAGTACTTTAAGGCAATCGATCGACCGAGTCTAAAGGCCAAGGTGATCAATGTAGATTTCTTGGATGCTAAGAATGGTAAGTATAAAGTGATTTCGTTTTTTGCTAAGAAGGCCAGAGGCTTGATGGCTCAATATATCATCAAGAATCAAATCAATGAACCAGAAGGTTTGAAAGGCTTTGATTATGAAGGTTATTGGTTTGACGCAGATAGCTCTTCAGAAACTAGCTATATATTCAAGCGAGAAGAGATTTAATCATCCTAAATTATCTCTCTTATCCCTTTAGGTTTCGCTATGTTGTATTATGTCCGATCCCAAGAAAATATCAGAGAGAGACTATTCATCAGAGTTTGTTTTTCAGACTTCCAGAAGTTCGGGAGCGGGCGGTCAGCACGTAAATAAAGTTGAAACGAGGGTTACTTTAAAATTCTCAATACCAGAATCTTATGTTCTTAATGATGAAGAAAAGAATAGACTTCTCATAAGACTTAAAAACCGCATCAGTTCAGAGGGTGTTTTGTCCATTCATTCAGAGAAGCATCGCAGCCAGTTGAGGAATAAGGAAGAAACAGTTATCTCCTTTAATAAACTGTTGGTGGCCGCCTTTACCGACCCCAAACCGCGTAAGAAGTCCAAACCATCACAGGCAGCTATCAGAAAGCGGCTGGAAGCCAAGAAGAAACAATCTGATAAGAAGTCTAATCGTAGACCTCCTGAGTTCTAGTTCGTTCTTGTAGCCGTGAGGCCCTGTACCTTAAAACCGGTCACCTTACCATCTTTCAATTCAAACGTAATAGGAGTGCCATCAGCTTTGTCAAAGAACCTTGTTTCACTTTGAGCTACTAGCTCAACTCTCTGTTGTATAAAAGGCGCTTTGAATAGGAGAGAACTGCCTGTATTTTCTACTTCCACTACACCAATATCACCTACTTGGAATTTGCCAACATACTTCTGGAGTTCTTCTGAACTCATTTTAACTATTTCTCTGACATCTGCCACTATTCCTGATAGTCCATATTCTTTGGCAATGGCCAGTTGGAATTCCTGCATGATTTGTCCGTTATCAGAATTAACCATCACGACTAAGGCATAAGGTTCGTTTTTCCATGCAATCATATTGGCCCTAAATCCTTCATCTGCACCTCCATGTCCAAACCTTTCCTTGCCTGCCTGAGGTCCAAGTCCATGATCGTTCATGCCTGGTGTAAGCATGGCTTCGACCGAGCTGTACTTGAGTATTCCGTCTTCCTTGCTTGAGTTGATCTTCTGAACTTCAATGGCATATTGTATAAGCTGACTTGGGGTGGTCCAAAGCCCAGCAGCTGCCATTTCAGGATATATAGGCCATTTTCCTTCTACTTCCTGTCCATTGCCTCTATAGCCAGTTGCGGCCATGCTATGATATTTTTCTGGAAGCGGGTTAGAGAAGGTACTCTTTTGCATACCCAGCGGATCTAATACATGAGACTGCATTGTTTCCGGAAAGCTTATGCCTTCAGTGTCTGTAATCATCAATTGCATGACTGTGTAACCACCTCCAGAATACATCCAGCTTCGGCCTGGCTCTTTATAGACCCTTACTGAGTCTGTATTTCCTTTTCCATCGAGTACCTCTGGAACACTTGGTATTTTATCCCCTTTGTCATAGCCTGGGAAGCCCCAAACGGTAAGTCCTGCGGTATGATTGAGTATTCTTCTTAGGGTGACTTTCTCGTTTTTAGTGAATTCATTGTCAGGTACATACCAAGACTTGAGGTACTTGTTGACATTCTCATCTAAATCAAATACCCCTTGTTCTACCATCTGATGTGCACGCAAGGCAGCTACAGGCTTACTGATCGATCCTGCTAACAACATAGTCTCAGTGGTCATGGGTTTATTCTCGGAAACATCAGCCATACCATATGCCCGCGACCACTCAATTTTGCCATCTTTCACAAAGGCAACACTCAAACCGGGGATTCCGAGTGCTTTTAACCGATCGTTGACATTAAAAGTGGGAACAGGCTCTCCTTTTATTTGTAAAGAAGGCATTAGTCCATCTTCAATCCGTTTGATACGGGCATCAAGGTCAACCTCTTGAGCAGATAAGGCAATAGTAAACAAGAGAAGGGTAGAGAGGGTGAGGTTTTTCATCGTTGAAGATTACGTTTAAACAAAAGACTGACAGTGAGTCAGAAATGTTACTTCACCAAATATCAAAAATAAAGCCAATACCTTTAAAGGGTATTGGCCTATTTGGGGTTGATTTACTTATTGCCCTCCCTTACGGTTAGGGTTTCTTGGTGTCGGCCACGCTCTTGGTTGACCGTTTCTTGGGTTGATTCCTAATTCTGCTCTATCTCTTGGGAACGTCTTAGGGTCTTCCGAAGCCATGTATACCATGATAGCTGTGAGTATGGCATTATTTCTCACATCATCGAATACAATCTTATCGTAGGTGTCACGGTTGGTATGCCATGTATATGTGCCATAGTCCCAGCTTAACGAACTCAGGCTAAAACCTGGAGCTCCTGCAGATACGAATGAAGCATAGTCTGATCCCCCCCCTCCAGGAGTGCCCGGAAAAGTGGTGTTAATCTCTGACTTATAAGCTCTGGGTACTGCTGCCAACCAACGGTTGATAAATTCATAAGAGTGCAAGAATCCTTGGCCACTAATTCGGACCACACGGCCGGTACCATTGTCTTGATTGAATAGTGCCTGCAATCCTTCGACCACTTTTGGATTATCTTGAACATATGCACTTGAACCATTTAAGCCTTGCTCTTCACTGCCCCAATGGCCTGCTATAATAGTTCTCTTAGGGTTAGGGTAGTATTTTTTTAGGAGCCTCATCGCTTCCATCATTACAAGTGTACCTGTACCGTTGTCAGTGGCTCCTGTGCCACCATCCCATGAATCAAAGTGTGCAGAAAGCATGACATATTCGTTAGCCTTTTCCCCACCGTTCATGGTTGCAATCGTGTTATAAGTAGGCATTTGACCCAGCTCTTTAGAAGTTACTTCGACTCTGAGGGTAGGTACATCGCCATGTTCTAGCATTCTGAAAAGTGTACCATAATCTTCCAGACTTAGATTGACAGCAGGTATTTTCTTAGTACGCGCACCAAAAATCTTGCTTACGCCAAATCCTCTTGACCAAGAAGACTTAAGAATTCCCAAAGCACCTGCGTCCTCTAGGGCTTGATCGATAGTCCTCGAATTATAACCCGTTCGACTAATACGTTGACGCCATGCGATAGATACGTCACGCTGTTGCTTTCTCATTTTTTCGATTGACGCCTCAGTTCCGAATTTCTCCCAATTATAAGTAGGCCGACCGGTAGGCTGGGCAGGATCGACCAAGACAAATTTGCCTTTCACACTAGGTAACCATGCCTCAAATGCAGCTTTGTCTGTCACATCCGGTATCATAATTATTTGAGCATCTACTGGACCATCAGTAGGGGCACTCCAAGCCAGAGCCATTGCCTCCATAGTTACTACTCTGGGTGAGATCATGTCGACATGGGTAATACCGCGTTCCCAGCCACGCCATTCACCCCACTGCTCATTTTTTGCCGAGATACCCCAGCTTTCATATTTGGCCTTGGCCCATTCGTTGGCCGCATTCATTTGAGGAGAACCGACTAGACGGGGCCCATTTTTGTCAAGAAGCTCATATGCTAATTCCTCTAGCATGGAATTTTCATTGGCTTCTTTAATCATATTGTCAATTACTGTCTTCTGATCTTGCGCTTGGACAAGCGGAGTAAGAGCAAAGCACAGAAGTGTGACAAGCGTTATTATTCTTTTCATTCTGGTTGGGTTTGGTTGGAAATGTAAGATAGGAAGGAAAGTACGCGACCTGGCAACCGACTATGTAATCAGAGTTTGGATTCGAATTTGTCAAGCAATCGATTAGTTTGGGCTTGTAGCTTTTTTTTGAAAAAGCCTGTCCATCCCAATAGCTTTCCCTGAATCCCAATAGCTTGTCCAGACCATCTATGAAGATTGAAATAATCGGTATGTTTAACGATAAGGCCATCCTTAAACTCAAATTCAGCATTAATCACATTATGTACTTTCCGGCCCGTTTTACTAAAGGTATAGTAAGCTTCCCAATTCGCTGACCCCTTATCATTATCAGCGACTACATTGCTATGGGTAACTTTCAATCCTTTGTCTTTCTGATTGGAGCAAAGCATACGCCACATATTGCCTGCTCTGTTCCCTTTCAATTCACCAAAACCTGGGTCATAGAATACAACTTCAGGATGATAGCACGAGGCCATGGTTTCAGCATCCAGATTGGCAAAAGCGGTATAAAATTTATCAATGAGTTCTTTCATATCTTAAGCGTCTTGTACAATGAAAATGGCATTGCCATTTAGGTCATAAAAACCAAATTCATGTGTGCCCCAGGGAGTGTTTCTTTGATATTTCTCGGGTTTAATGGTGCCTCTCTCGACAAATTCCTTTACATACGGTTCTATCTCATGGACGAAAATTTTAATCACCGAGCCTCCTAGAAGTGGGTCTTCTTCATTGTCAGCATGCCATTGCAGATGGATATATTGACTTTCACGCTTCACACCAGCGTACATCTTATCTCCAAAGGCATATTCGAAACCAGTGAATTCCTTGTGCCATGCTACATCTCGCTCAATGTCCTGTGAGGGAAGAACAGGTTCAATTCCTCTTATCGTTGTTTTTGAGTCCATTTGATTAATTTAAGGAAAATGTCAGCCTCAAGAAAAGAAAAGAAGAAAGAGTGCCCTTCATGTGCAATGGAAGTTGACGCAGATGACAAAATCTGTCCGATTTGCCAATACGAGTTTCCAACGCAAATGAAGGGCACTAGTTGGGTGGCCATATTGTTGATTCTGGCCTTTTTACTTTGGATGATTCTTTAGTCTAGGGCAATACTACCGATAATGTTGCTGATGCGCTTGAGTTTACGTTCGGGTGGACAGTACCATTTTCTCCGGCAAAGTCATTGGAAAAAAAAGAATCTCCATAAACTTTTAGAAAGACTGTTTGCCCAGAGCTGAAACCAAAAGCACTAAGTTCAGAGGCATCTATGGTTAGGTCGACAGGGTTGATCCTCACATCCCTGGGGCCGAAGACAGCTTCATTTACAGTATTAGATACGTCATCAGTAGAGCTCAAAAAAACAGTCAGGTACACGGAGTTATTATTGTTGCCACCTGGTGAAGTCTCAACATTAATACTGATATCACTTCCAGATATCACTGCTGAAGCCTGAATAACAGAAGTTCCTGAAATTTGGCCAAGCGAGGGCGAATCCGTTACCACCGTAGAAGTAGTGGTGCTTGAACCCATATGGCTTATTGGTTCGGACCTGAAAGTCCCATAACCTGATTTGGAGTATTCTAAAACAATCTCTCCATAAGGAACATTTTCAATAGAATAGACGCCTTGAACATCTGTGACATCAGAAAGTGTCGTGCCCACAACGGTTACTGTCATGCCGTCTGAGGCTAGGATATTCGTTCGGGCATCATACAGCGTTACAGTACCAGTGACCAATCCCTCTGTTGGAGTTGTATTATCAGGTGCGTCATCATCTCCGCAGCCTATAATTGTGAAAGTCAGTAGGCAAAAAATGGGTAAGAATTTTGTCTTGTGCATGTCTGTGGGTTTACCTCAATTTAGGAAAACCCATATAACATGTCAAAAGCCAGATGTATTATCTGGCTTTGGGAATTGAGCGTGAGTAGCTGAAGGTCATTTCACTTTTCTTGCCCTCTTCACCAATCATCACATACATGTTAAGTTTGTCTGAGGAAGCTTTTTCTATGGTAAAACCTTCGAAGTAGGCCGTTTCTCCCTCGATCTTTACCAGTTTGAAATCCACGGTGTCATTCTTTTCTTCCCAGGATTTTAGGTCGCCATTAAAATGCTTTAGACGCAATATCAGGCTTCCATTTTCTTCTCTTATCTGACATAGTTCATAGAATTGAACTTTGCCCTCAACAACTAATTTGAAAGCACACATCATAGAGTCACCTAATGGGGGAGTCCATACCTCTTGCACTTTTCCACCGAAGGCTTCGCCCTCCCAGCTTCCTGCAATCCAGGCCACTTCTGAGAGGGATGCTTTTGGTGATGCTTTGTCTCCTAATTGTAAGGTCTTTTGCGAAAAGGCGCTAAAAGTAATGCTAATAAACAATAAGCTTAAAAAATGTTTCATGATCTTAATTTTACTCAATGACGCAGCAACAACAGATTGGGGACAATTGTCTTATAAAATCAACCACAACCACCACAGCCCCCGCAACCCCCACAACCACTTCCACATCCGGAACTTCCACATCCCGAGCTTCCGCAGCCAGAGTCTCCACCACCACCGAACCATCCGCCTCCACTTTTTCCTCCGCCATTGTTCCTGCCGCTGGTCACAACAAAAACAATAATGACCGCACCAATTACAAGAACAGCTAGGATGCTGCCACTTTTTGAGTCACTTGCAGACATCAGTGTGCCAATTGAAAATATCCCTAATGCAGCCAAAAGCACTTGTTTCAGCCTCTTGAAATTGGGCTTGGGTATTACCCAATTGCGATGTCGATTGACACGTTCAAAATGTATCTCCTTAAACCTTCTTTGACTACTCCACCAAATATCCAGAGGTGGTTCTTGTTTAAACTCAGCTTTATAAAGGTCAAAGGTGAGCTTGTACCAATCTTTGAACTTTATTCGTTCGGCACTTCCACCTTTGGTGGGCCCATGATGTATTTGCTTACCTAGGGTCTTTTCACACAATTCATTCCAATATGATAGTGTATAGGTCAGGTGCAAATGCCAGGCTTGGTCTACAGGATCGGAAGGAGTAATGGGCTGATCAGAAATTGTACATAGGTAAATGAATTTTTTATATTCATCTATTACCCGATTTGAGTAATTCTTAGCCCACCCATTCTCCCTAGAGAGCCGATCTGAGAAGGAAAATTCAACCGACTGATCGATTCTAAAAGCACTGATTTTCGACCAAAGTTCTGGCTTTTGCATGTGTCTATCTTTAGTTGGGGTTTAAACTAAGAATCTTAGTCGAATTTACCGAGACTAGTGATGACCGCGGGCATGCGATTTTTAGAATCCTACCTTGGTAATAAAGCTAAACCAGGATATTTGTTGCTCAGTCTATTTTGAAAGAATGAATTGGCTCAATTAGACAATTAAGTCTCACCGAGCTCAGGCTCCTCTTTCTTTTTAGGTAAGAATTGCTCTAATAAGATAAGTCCCGTGCCGATCATTACTGAGACATCAGCCAGATTAAAGATTCCCGTATGGGCGAATTGAAGATCAATGAAGACCATGTCGGTTACAGAACCATAAACAATACGGTCATAGATGTTTCCTATGCCACCGCCAACAATGAATGACAAGGCGATCATGCTCATGCGCGTTATTTCCTTGTTGCGAATAAGATAAACTAATAAAGCAATCATCACAGCTGCAGGCAAGATTAATAATAGCACCTTTCGCATGGTGGGCGAAAGAGAGGAGCCCATACCTAGAAAAGCACCTTCGTTCTCTACCTTGGTTAGAATAAGGTATTCACCAATGACCTCAATGGTCTCATTATATTCTATGCGATCCCGAGTCATTTTCTTTGTCACCTGATCAGCAGCAATATTGGCTAGGATAATGATGACGATTAATGCGGTTCTCGGTAAGCGCTTCATATAAATGGAAATTTCCTCAAAAGTAGTTAAAACGAGTAAAGATGCTAGAGCTTGATAGAAAATGAAGTGCCAGAAGGAGAGGTGTCAACCGAAAGCTCTCCCTTGTGCGACTGAACAATTTGTCTTGCCAAACTAAGGCCTATACCCGAACCCTCGGTTTTGGTGGTATAGAATGGGATGAAAACTTTGTCAATAATATCATCCGGTATTCCTGCACCATTGTCCGCAACTCTTATTTCAGGTTGTCTTCCAAGAGTAGCTAGTTGGTAGGTAAGTGATATTTTGCCTGTCTCCGGATTTACCGCTTCCTTGGCATTTTTCAGTAGGTTGATTAGTACTTGTTCGATTAAGTCTGGATCTATTAAAAGTTTAAAGTCTTCACCGGGCAAGTCCATAGACCAATCAATATTGGTTTGAGTCAGTGTAGGTTCAAAGAGGGAAGAAATTCTTTGAAAAAAGAATGACCCTTCTACTTCTTTAATGTTGGGTAATGGAACACGAGTCAAAGCACGATAGGCTTGAGTGAAATTCATGAGTCCCTGACTTCTCACCTCGATAGCGTCCAGGCCCTCCTCTAAAGCGCCTTTTCCATTGCCCTGAAGATCTCCTTTTTGAACCACTTGTTTCATAGTGGTCGATAGTGAGGTAATGGGTGCTACAGAATTCATGATTTCGTGCGTCAAGACACGAATCAGTTTCTGCCACGCTTCCATTTCATTTTGGTCAAGCTCTGCGTGAATGTCTTGCAGTGATACCAGTTTATACTGCCGAGCTCTTAGGCGAAATGTGGTGGCTGAAATAGACAGGCGTCTTACTTGATTATTAATGGTGACTTTTTGTACCATGTTTTCACCATTTTCTATTGACTTCAAATGCTCAAATAGGAGCTCGTTTTTGGCTTTAACACTTGAAAGGTTGAGTATGCTTGATTGCCCTAATAACTCCTCAAAAGCCTCATTTGCCAAATGTATTCGATCTTTTTCGTCATAAGCTAGTACGCCTATCTGCAGTTGATTGATTAATGTCAATATATACTGGTATTGAGAAGCATCAGCTTGTGTGCTTTCTACAAACTTGTCGTTGACTCTATTAAATGTAGCGTAGAGTTCTCTGAAGGATTTACCTCTGTTAGAGCTGTTGTACTTAATGGTAAAGTCATTGTTTAAGATGGCTTCAAGAAAGTAACGGGTGTCCCTGTTCGTTCGGTTGATGTAAGCAAATAATGAAAGTAAGATGATCAACGAAAAGAGTCCAAGAAAGAAGACTCGGATATAATTGACCTCTATGAACAAGTAGTAAACAAGCCCAAAAAGACTTACGAATATCAATGTGAGCCTAAAGAAAGTCTGTACTCTGAAATTGCTAAAGCTCATATTTCTCCATTCTACGGTACATAGCACCTCTGCTAAGCCCTAATTCAGCCGCTGCGTTACTGATATTACCCTGATGTTTTTTGATGGATGTTTCAATGGCCCATTTTTCCAGATCTTCCAGATTAAGAGAGGTGATTTCACCACTATCTGCTTCATTGGTATTCCCCAAACTGAGATCACCTACTTGAAGCTGCTTACCATCGCTCATAAT